>ERZ651776.828-NODE-828-length-40500-cov-7.434851_pt1 | contig 40500 bp, 44 predicted proteins | sample MGYA00514761_ERZ651776 | MGnify/ENA metagenome assembly ERZ651776
ATCTATATCCCTGCTCTTTATATCTGCCGTCTTTTATACTACTTGCTAAATCATTTAGTGTTTTTCTCTCTATTATCATTATTTCATTGCCATCATCATCATATAAAATAATATCTCCTATATCCAGAGTTACTATTTCTATGCTTATATTCTCATAATTATTTAATAAATTATTACATTCAATTATTAAATTTTGTTCTCTTACGTCTATTTTTATAAGCATTATAATTATTATATCTTTTACACTTTTGAACATTTAAAACGCTGACTTATTATTTTCCAAGTTTATACTTAATTTCATTAACTGCCATTTGTATCATATCTTCGCGAATCCTATTACCAAAGGAAAATCTACAATGAGGACATGTGATTACCCCTTTACCATTTTTAAATAGATTTATATAACATTCGCCACACCAGTTATTTGAACATTTTGGACAAGTTACATTTTTTTGTATTGATTCACAACATATTATACAATCTTCTAAAATACCATTGCGTTTATTACACTGAACTATGATTTTTTTGTCTATATGCCTCTTAATTTCGTTCCAATTATTATCTGGTAATAATGTTATATTAGAAATATTATTAATAACAACTTCGATATATAATGTTTCTGGATTTCTAATAAAATCAAATTTATCATTTCTATAAACTTTGAGAATTAGATTTTTTATTACATTACATTTTTTATCATATTTATCAAACTCTATAGAATTCATTTTCCTAATATCCATTCTATCTGTATTATTAATAATTTACTTTTTAAAATCAATTTTTTAAATAAATCAATTTTTTAAATAAACCAGTGTTTTAAATGTTCAAAGGTGTAATATATCTTTTAAGTATTGTTTATTTAATAAAAAATGTAATATAATAATAGTTTATCATTTAATAGTTTATCATATTATATTATTATTAGTAATATGATAAAAAAATCGTTAATAATGAAATTTATACTTTTGTTAATAATTCCTATTTCCCATTCTTTATTTCCATTACGTGTTTCAAAAATTAATCCTGCAGATAGGATGAAACATTTGGATTTAATTTGGAAAATAAGAGAGGAAATTGACGAATGCGATGTAAATAAAGGAGATGTATGTGGAAGCGAATGTCTAAACTGTGAGGGCAAGGGCGAAATTATATGCAAGTATTGCGGAGGAACAGGATTCCTAATGTTGGGCAATGATTTAATAGGAACAAACAATGATTGTCCTGTATGTAATGGAACAGGTATGAATGAATGTAAAAAATGTATGGGAGCCGGATATATTGTAAAATGGCGAGACGATTATAGTGAATAATTTCATATTAAATTCTTGTATGATATGATATTATATTTTGATATGATTTAAAAATATATTATTAACATTTATAAGATGAGTGGTATTGATAATATAATTTTAACCCATATTACAGACAATGAAGAGATGAAACATATTCAACGGGACGATGATGTAATAGATATAAATGGAGATTTAATATTTGACCCTTTTAATACCTTAAACCGAGAGATTACATTGAATGAAGTTCAATCTATTCTCAGCAATTATGGTATTAATAGTAAGATTAATAATATTGAATTGTATAAAAGGGCGTTTATTCATAAATCTTATACGAAACGTCCTGGGATTGAGAACGAAAATGCGAATATAACTATTGTAGAACAGCCTAACAATTGTATGTGTTTAAAAACAAAATCGAATGAACGGTTAGAATTCTTGGGAGATGGTGTTTTGGAGCTTATAACGAAGTATTATTTATATAAACGATTCCCTAAAGCAGATGAAGGATTTATGACGGAAAAAAAAATAGCGTTGGTTAAGAACGAACATATTGGAAAATTAGCATATGAAATGAAAATAAATAAATGGTTAATTATGTCCAAGCATGCTGAGGAAAAGAAAACACGAACAAATCTTAAAAAGTTGGGTTGTCTTTTTGAAGCATTTATTGGTGCTATCTTTCTTGATTTTAATAAAATTCAGGTTAAAGATGAAGAACATTGGTTTAGTAATGTTTTTTCAACTGGACCCGGTTTTCAAATGGCGCAAATATTTGTTGAAAATATATTTGAGAAGCATGTTGATTTTGTAGAATTAATTAATACTGACGATAATTACAAGAATATTTTACAGGTAAAAATACAAAAAGAATTTAAAACAACTCCTGAATATGTGGAATTATCATATGATAATGAACGCGGATATGAAGTTGGTGTTTATCTTTGTTTAGGATTATCTATACACGACGTTAACCCTAAAAAAGCAAGAGATTTCAGTGAATTTAATTCGTTTGAAAAAATAAATGATCTGTTATCAAACGAGGGGAAACTTTTTATATTTTTAGGAGACGGATTACACAAAATTAAAAAGAAAGCTGAACAACTTGCATGTAAGAAAGTTATTGACTTGCTCGATTCTTCTTAATAAAATTTAGTCATTATACAATTTTTTATTAATTACATACTTATAAACTTTTTTATATGTTAATTTCATAGATGACTGACCAAATTAGTCTTTTAGATAAATTAAAAATTAAAAATACTCCAAAAAAAGACGATGGTATTAATATACGCTTACCTAAAAAGGAAGAGGAAGTAATTTTACAAACAAAAGTTATAGATAAAACAACGGAAAAACTTGTTGATAAAAATGATTTCATGAATAAAATAAAAGGCAATTTAACTACAAAAACAAACAAACTAACGCCACCGATGAGTATTAAAGATAAAAGTTTAAAAAATAGCTCTTTTAATCCAAATTTCAAAATAATTAGAAAACTTAATAGAAGTATTATTTTAACCGAAAATCAAGAAACAATTGATGTCGAAGATTATGATCAAACCAGTAAAACTAAAAAACAACCTACTAAAAAAACAACTAAATCTATTAAACAAGTTTCTGAAGGACCAACAACTATGTTAAAAATTGAAGATATTGATTTAGATGGATTAACTAAAAAAAAACAAGAAGATATTACACTCAAATCTTCCTCATTTTATTTAAATAATCGTGCAAAATTTATTGATTTTATTACATCTATATTTAGTAAATATGACGATGAATTAAAAGATAATAAATCTTCATGTTCTGACAAGAATGATAATAATTTTGCATTAATGGGACACCAAAAGGTTATTAAAGATTATATTTCCAAATATACTCCTTACCGTGGTATTCTCCTTTTTCATGGTTTAGGTTCTGGCAAAACTTGCTCGTCTATTGCTATTGCCGAAGGTCTTAAACAAGATAAAAAGGTTATTGTCCTTACACCCGCGTCTTTAAGAACAAATTATGTAGAAGAATTAAAAAAATGTGGCGATGATATTTATAAAAAAAATCAATTCTGGCAATTTATACCGGCAAATGATATTACAACTATCAACACATTATCTAATATATTATCGCTATCCAGCGATATTATTAGCAAACAGGGTGGTGCTTGGGTTGTTAATGTTAAAAATCCTCCAAATTTTGAAAATTTAAATACTTCTGAGAAAAAAAGTTTGGACGGTCAACTTAATTTAATGATTCGCAATAAATATAAATTTATTAGCTATAATGGTATTCGAAACGAACATTTAGATATGTTAAGCAAAAATAATACTATTAATCCTTTCGATAATAAGGTTATCGTTATTGATGAAGCACATAATTTTGTTAGTAGAATTGTAAATAAAATAGATAAAAATTTTGATGATAAAAATCCTCCTTTATCGATTAAACTTTATAATTTTTTGTTAAATTCTAAAAATTCGCGCGTTGTTATGTTAACAGGAACACCTATTATTAATTATCCAAACGAAATCGCTATTTTATTTAATATTATTAGAGGTAAAATTAGAACATTCGCTTTTAAATTAAATATTAAAACCGATAAGAAAATAACAAAAGATTTTTTTGATGAAATATTCGGCGTTAAACCAACCAAACTTAAATTTAAATTAACGAAAAACAATATTATGGACTATTTTGAATATGATTCAAATACAACAACATTAACTATTACACGCAATCCTTTCGGATTTATCAATACTACGAACACTTCTATTTATGAAGGTGTTAAATTAAATGAAAGTGGTAATATTGACGATAGCAATTTTGTTAAAATAATTATGAAATTATTAAAAAAATATAATATTGATGTTTATAAGGATAGCGTAAAATCAAAATCATACAAAGCTTTGCCTGATAAAAAAGATGAGTTTAAACGTTATTTTATTGATGTTAATAATAATTTTATAAATACTAATTTATTTAAGAAACGTATATTGGGTTTGACATCATATTTTAGTGATATGCAGTCTTTGATGCCTCGCTATGAAAAAGACACTAATTTTCATGTCATTAAAATCGAGATGAGCAAATATCAATTTGGTCGCTATGAGTCGGCAAGAGTTGAGGAAAGAAAGACGGAAAAACCAAAGAAACCTGGGCAGAGCGGAAAAGAGGAATTGTTCGACGAAACACCTTCAACGTATAGAATTTTCTCTCGCGCTTACTGTAATTTTGTATTTCCTGAAAAAATTAAACGTCCCATGCCCGATAATAATTGGAAAACAAAACTTGAAAAAGGCATTGAAGATATGAAAGATGTAAAATTACCTATTTTAGATGAAGATGACCTCGATGCAGTTTCCGTTGAAGAAAAAATGGATAATATAGACGGGCGTTATGACGCGGACGATGATTTGAAGGCAAATGTTAATTATGAAAAAAGAATTAAGAGCGCTTTAAAAGAGTTGAATGAAAATAAAAGTCTTTATCTTGTAGAAAATATACAGGAAACGACCACAGAACCTGTTCCAGATGCCGAACCTGATGCCGACCCTGATGCTGATGCCGACCCTGATGCTGATGCGAAAGACGAAGATAAAGAAAAAACTGGATTGCAAAAATATAGTCCCAAATTTCTCAAGATGTTAAAAACTATTGAGGATACAAATAACGCAGTTAATGAAGATGGTGTTAAACTTAAAGGGTTGCATTTAATTTACACCCAGTTTAGAACTCTTGAAGGAGTTGGCATTTTGAAATTGGTTTTAGAAGCCAATGGTTATACCCAGTTTAAGATAGCAATGAAAAATAAGGAGTGGGTATTGGATATTAGCGAAGAAAATAAAGGAAAGGAGATGTTTGCTCTTTATACCGGTACCGAGACGGTCGAAGAAAAAGAAATTATTCGTAATGTATTTAATGGCGCATGGAAATTTATACCCACATCATTATCTAAACAACTCACTAATATTTCTACAAATAATTTTTATGGAGAGATAATTAAAATACTAATTATTACCGCGTCCGGTGCCGAGGGTATATCTTTAAAAAATGTAAAATACGTCCATATCACCGAACCATATTGGCATCCTGTCAGAATGAACCAAGTTATTGGTCGCGCAAGACGTATATGTAGTCACGAAGATTTACCAGAGCCCGAACGAACCGTCGACGTTTTTCTTTATCTAATGACATTTAATAAAAAACATTTGGAGGGCAATGACGCAATCGAACTTCGTTTAAAAGATAAAAGTAAAATTGATAATATGACTCCCGTGTCGAGCGATGAATTATTATATGAAATATCCACTCTTAAAGAGGATTTAACAAATCAAATATTACATAACGTGAAAGAGTCATCCATCGATTGCTTCTTACATTCAAAGGGTAATCAAAATTTGAAATGCTTCACATTTAACTCTAATGACCCTAATAAATTTTCTTACAACCCTTCCTTCGAAAAAGAGGAAGATGATAAAGAAATGGCACAAAATCAAATGGTTATCAAATGGAAAGCGAAAGTAATTACGATCAACGGAATTAAATATGCTTTTAATAAAAGTAATAATGGTGTTTATAAATTACAAAGTTATTATGATGGTGCACCAGTTCAAGTTGGAGAGATTAAGTTTAATAAAGATAAAACTTATAAGTATGAACCTTTTGCAAAATAATTTAAATTATAAATATCTATTTATCAACATATAAATAATATAATCAGTTATAAATTATATTATTTTTTATTTTTTATTTTATTTATTTACATCTTTATCCTTTATTAAATTTAATATTTCTTTTAATAAATCAATAATCTGGTCATTCTTTTCATCTATTTGTATTAATACTTTATCATTGAGTGTTTCCCCCTTTCTTTCTATTTCTGCTTTAATTAATTCTACATTCTCATTGTCAAAATGATGTATTGTTTCCCCTATATTTAATAAATTAATATTTGGGTTGCTATTTGGGTTGCTATTTGGGTTGCTATTTGGGTTGCTATTTGGGTTGCTATTTGGGTTGCTATTTGGAATAACTATATTTAATTCTTCGCGGCGTTTTATTGCTTTTTCTAATAATTTATCTACACTTTCACTATTTTCATCATTCTCATCGGAAAAATTAACATCTTTTGGTATATTCTTTTTTATAATATCATCGAATTCGCGTTTTTTGTGATTTAAATTGTTTGTAAAATTATCTTGCCTCTGTTTAATTATTTGTTCGGATGTGACTATCTCATCAAATTGAGATTTTTTATTATTATCTACGTATGATTTAACTTCCATTAAAGTCTTTTTATTTTTTTCAACTAAAGACATATTCTTATTACCATTTTCGATTGTATTCATCACAGTGTCGAAATACCCTTTTATATCAGCAGGTTCCTTATTTATATTATAAAAAAAACCATTTTGATACATAATTTCCCATAATGTTTCTTTATTACTATTCATTAAAAACATATTACTATTATTCATTCTAATATTAATAGTAATAATAGTAATAGTAGTTTTATATTAATTAAAATATATTTGTCTTAATTTTTCCATATTTTTATCAGGAATATCATAGTTTAAGAAAAAGTTAACATCGTGTTCATTGTCTAATAAACCTATTATGGTATGTAAAGAATACATACCGCACTCAGAATTACCCCTTTGATGTTTCTTTTTATTAATATACACTTTAAATTTCTTTCCTATATCATTACCTTGTTTCTTTATTTTTTTTATAAATTGTTTTATTTCTTTCGGAACATCGTCGCCGGTGCTGTCAAAAAACAGAATAAATTTTTTATTTATATCTATAAACATTGATATCCAATGAGAACCACCCAAATAATGCGGATCCGTATTAAAAATTATACCTATTTTTGTTTTATTTTTTAATAATTTTTCTTTTAAATCAAAATTACATAACTCTTCCCAAACACACGTATTGTCTGATATTTTTTTATTAAAATCAATTGGTGAAGGTCCCAAGAAATCAAAATTATTATGTTTTTTTTCATACTGTTTCATTACCCTTTCAATATCTAAACTATTTAACCATTCATTTTTATTTTCTTTCCATTTAGTTGGTGTGTCTGGTACAAAAGTATAGTTCTTTAACTCGTCTGTTAGATTATTTGAGGCAAAATTTTGTTTTAGCCAACATTTTTCGGTTTTACAAACATCTGACATATAATTTTTTAATGATTTCCATATTTCTCTATCATCGTTACTTTCTATTAATAAATCTGGATGTCGCCCATTCCACAAATCTCTTAATTTTATTAACGAATCACTATTATAACATGTAAAATCTTTATCATGGTTTACGTTTGGACTGCAATTTAATTTAATAGTTTTACTTTTCGTTTGTTTTTTCATACAAGGAGCTACATGTTTATGATGTTTATTTTTATTATGTTGTTTTTTTTTTGTTCTCATCAGTTAATATTTATATAGATTTTTCTTTTATTGTCATATATTTTTATATATTTTTATATATTTTTATTTATTTTTTATATATTTTTATATATTTTTATATATTTTTATATATTTTTATTTATTTGACACATTTTTATTGGTTTTTATTCCTTTAACTCTTAAATGTTTCGCTTTTAAATTTATTGTTTTTTCTTGTGGATATATTTTAATTTCTTTTTTATTTCCTGATTTAACTACAAAATTATCCATCGTAGATGCAATTTTTTTATTTTGAAATATTATATCGTTTATATTTTCTAAATTATTAATATCATTTTGTATATTATTTGACATACTTATATCATTACTAAAATTTTTAAATTCTGCTTGTATTACATCCCGTCTATCATTCATTTTAAAATTTTCTATTAACACATTTACATATTCATAATATGATTCTTTAATATTACTATTTATGTCCTTCAAATCTATTTCTTCGCGCAACATAGTTTTTGTAAAATTCATAATCCTTTTTCTGTAAAATTTAATTTCCTTGTTATTTATTTTACTTTCATTAGATGCTATATTATTTTCGTTATTATTTATTGCTTGGTTTACACTATTAGTGTAACATTTATTTGATAAATATTTCAATGTCAAATCATTAACCTGTTTGTTCTCATCTATATTATTGTTCTTATCATTAATCTGGCTATTATCAATATCCATTAAATTACTATATATTTATAGATATAGTAATTAAACATTTTTTACCTGTTGTCTTGTAAAATTATTAAAGACATTAAAACCTACTTTTTCATTATCTGGGTTAGGATTAAAAGATGCTAAATTTTGTTCTTCGAATAAATCTTGGAATGGCTGTATCACATCAGAACCTTTAACATTTACCTCATACATATCACTTTTAGAAGATGGAACATAAACGGATTGTTCATTATTTTGCAAAGCAAAAAATTGATTACGTAATATAGATTCGTTGTCAATATTATTAGTAAAACCGGTAAACGGACCTTTATATGTTCCTGGATTAAATGTCTCATTTACACTTGATGGTTTATTCTTTATAGGAACACTTGATTTCTCCCGTCTATCATAAATAGACATCAAATCGTATTTTGTTGATACCGGTCTTACGCTAAATTTTGTCTCGTTAATACCCGACGGTTTATTTCTATCAAATATACGATTATTTAAAATATCTACACGTTCGTTTTGATTATAGTATACTTTGTTATTTATTTCGGTCATTTATAATATACTTATATTATTATAAAATAATATTATAAAATAATATCATAAAATAATATCATAAATAATATTTTATTACTACCTAAAGTTATATTTAATAATATTATTAGATTATGTGTGGCATTTTTACTATTCTCAATAACAAATCTACATTTAATACCAAAATAGTAAAAACCGCCTTTGATCAAGGTAATGCACGAGGTCCCGAAGATTCGCAACTAATTTATAATGCGGATTCTATTATTTTTGGGTTTAAACGACTTGCAATCAATGGTTTGGATAAGGAATCCAATCAACCAATGACAATTGATCACGTGACAGTATTGTGTAACGGAGAGATTTATAATTTTAAAACATTGTATGCAATTATGGATATCGACCCCACCACCGGTTCCGACTGTGAAGTAATTATTAGAATGTATCAAAAATATGGGTTCGAATATACGATTAGCATGCTGGACGGTGTCTTTTCAATTATATTATATGATACTTCAAAGTTTACAGATGAACCGAAATTATTTGTTGCGAGAGATCCGTTTGGAGTTAGACCATTATATGTTATGGAAATTGATAATAATAACAAGCAATCGAATAATATAAATATAAAGTATTCTACACAAAACATTGGCAAAAATGATACGTATACTAATGAAAAAATTATTGCTTTTGCTTCAGAAATTAAATCATTATCTCCATTATTAAATATTAATAATATTAATAATAAAAAATTATTATTTGTTAAAAAAAATGATAATTATGTTCAGACTAAAACTCTGGATGATAATAAACCCAGCGATGCACAAAATTTTTATATTCACCCTTTTGAACCAGGAACGTATTCGTATTATAGTAAAACTCACATGGTGAATTCAGAATGGAACGCCAATATAATTAATAAAAAATATTTTAATATTTCCGCACCATCTACGTGCTTATATCCTTTTAATTCGAACAATAATATTGAATATTATAAGAATATAGTTTATTACTTAGAAGAAGCAGTAAAGAAACGCGTAGTAGGAACAACTGAGCGGCCCATCGCTTGTTTGCTATCTGGTGGTTTAGATAGTAGTTTGATTACTGCTTTGGTAAATAAATATTATCCAGGAACTTTAAAAACATTTAGTATTGGGATGAAGGGTTCTGATGATTTAAAAAATGCCAAGATTGTTTCGGAACATTTAAAAACAGATCATACGGAAATTATACTTACACCAGATGAATTTTTTGATTCTATACCCGAAGTGATAAAATCTATTGAAAGTTACGACACTACAACTGTCCGCGCAAGTGTAGGAAATTATTTAATAGGTAAATACATATCTAACCATACAGATTTAAAAGTGGTCTTTAATGGTGATGGAAGCGACGAATTAACGGGCGGCTATTTATATTTTTTAAAATCACCAAGTGATATGGATTTTGATAAAGAATGTAAAAGATTATTAAATAATATGCATACATTTGACGTTTTGCGCTCCGACCGATGTATCTCGTCACACGGTCTCGAGCCGAGAACCCCATTTTTGGATAAAACATTTGTTAATTATTATTTAAGTATTCCCATTAAACACCGAAACCCGCTATCCAACGAATCAACCGACATTTGTGAAAAACAATTATTGCGTGAATCGTTTAACTTTGTTTATAACGATTTAATACCCCAAGAGATTCTTTGGAGAACAAAAGAAGCATTTAGTGATGGGATTTCAGGAGATAATGGTTCTTGGTTTCAAATTATTAAAGATAAATTAGCTTATATAAAAAAATACATTAATAATACAGCATTCATTTGTAAACCAGAATGGACCGACCACAATAAACCGTTGACTGACGAGCAACTATATTATCGTATTTTGTATGAATTATACTACCCTAACACATCTAACAATATCCCTTATTTTTGGATGCCAAATTTTATTGAAGCATCCGATAGTAGTGCACGAACCTTAAGTATTTATAATGAAATAAATAAAAATGTGTTAATGAAATAAATAAAAATGTGTTAATGAAATAAATAAAAATGTGTTAATAAAATAATATTTGTATAATTTATAAATGTTAGACTTATTTAAATATCCTTTATATCAGCAAATTATAATAATTATATTTTATATTTATCATTCAATTATTGCTATTGCGTTTACCGGTGTATTTAATATAAACTTAGATTACATAAATTATTTTCATAGCTTAATAACGTATATTACATCTTTTTATATACTATATCAATTTAACCCCTTCTCTAAATTAAAAGTCATTACTAAATTCGATAAAGATATTATTTTTATGTGTGGATATCTTTTAGTATTTACTACTACTATATCGCAGATATTCTTTGATAATGTTAAACACGCAGGTTATTTTGGAAAAAGATTGTCACTAATTCAAGAAGCAAAAACGAAATAATTTATTTATTTATCTTTTTAATGTTTTCTTTTTTAATTTATTATTTGTTTTATGTTTTTTTTTTATTGTTTTATATCTTTTCTTATAAAAGAAGTCTTTCAAATAATTTATTATTTGTTTGCTAACAATTGTATCTATTTCCATTTCATTTATATATTTATCTTCGTAATTGTAACGCTTCATTATTCTAACAATTGTATTTATAAACTCTTCCTCATTGCTGTGTTTATTAATATTATTATATTCATTATTATAATACATTTGTGCCATAACATCAAAAGGTAAAGTATAATTATAGGGTTTAATTTTTATATAATATACATTTTCGTGTTCCATATCTGGGTGAACTTGATCATCTATAAAGAAAATTTTGGTATTATCTGGTATTTTACTGCAATTAATTAAGTCCTCAACTGTTTTATTGTGTGTTTTCCTACCAATTTCAACAATTTCCCCGTCTATTTTAAATGCGCGTATTATCTTGTCAAAAACATTGGTATTTAATTTTTTATCAAAATAATCACATATTAATTTAATCCAACTTTCAGGTCCATTATTATTTGTGTATATCATTATTTTCTTACATTCACCTTTGTCCCTTTTATCTACTATAAATTTGAGAATATTAATAATATCTGGTCTTAAAAAATCTGAAAATATATCTAATAATGTTATAAATGCATCATTCGGCATTTTATCTCCATAAAAACTTTCCAACGCATCCCAAAATATGCCTAATTCGGTAAAAGAACCAAGTGTTTCATCTAAATCAAAAACAACAATTTTGTTGTTGATGATATTATTAATCATATTATATTATTAATCATATTATATATTTATAAATTTATAAAAAATTTATAAACATATATTATTAATGAATTTAACTAATAAAGATTATTTAGAGATACTTAAGTTCTATAATATTGATGATAAAAAATTAAAAAAATCAGAAATTAAAAATAAAGCCGAAAAAATATTAATTACAAAATTATGTAGATGTATTAAAACCATAAATAAATTTAATAAATATAATGAAAAAGAATCAATACCTATATGTACAAATAGTGTTTTAAAGAAAAAAAAAATTAATAGTTTTAAATTTACTTGTAAAAAAAATCCAAAATTTTTATTATTAAAAAAAAAATTAACAAAAAAAAAATTAACAAAAAACCGACAGTTAAAAACTGAAAAAAGATAAAGACCGCTTCACATTGGCTAAAATTTGTTGGATAAACAACTTGAATATATACATATAATATATATGTTTCCAAATAGGACTAATAGTAGTTCGCGTGCTTTGGATAGGAAAGTATTCTGTTTAGAATTTACGCAAAAAAATAAATTTATCGCCCCTTCACAATCAAGAAATAGTTCTGACTATATAAGAAATAAACGGATGGGAGCAATAACAGCTCCACCGGAACCAGAACCAGAACCAGAACCAGAACCAGAACCAGAACCAGAACCGGAACCAGAACCAGAACCAGAACCAGAACCAGAACCAGAACCGGAACCAGAACCGGAACCAGAACCGGAACCAGAACCGGAACCACCTATAGTTATGGATTTTTCTAGTACTAATAGTGTAGATACATGGAAAGATTATGCGATTGCACATCCCAGTATAGACTATGTTTTGGGCAATTATGGCAGTGTTCCAAATAGTGTTGAATGGTCCAGTAGCACAGGAGACGAGGGACTGTGGGTGACAAATCAGGGGAGTGGGCATGTCTATATCACACTTAAAATTAATACTACGAGTTATAATTACATAAAGATAGTTTTTCAAAATGGCAGCAACGTGGGGGGCACTAACTTGGACGGCACTCCTGTCACTATTGATATGTTTTTTTTTCACGAGGAGGCGTCGGACTGGGGGGACGTACGAGGATCGGCGGAGCGGAAGCAGGAGGTCTCTTACGAACAGGCAATCATTCCAAACAGTCAATATATTTTAAAGTTCAGAATTAAAAAATATGTATCTCGGATTTTATCGAAGAATTTGACAATAACATTGTCACAGGAACCTATCTAAAAAACAGCATTCCATAAAGCACACAAATGGTGTTAAAATAATTATGTTACAAATTAGATGGAACGAAGACGGAAGCACATATTAAATTATATTTGAGATTGTTATTATCAAACATAATTTAATATAATTTAATATAATTCAATAAACTATTAAAGTTTAATTATTTTATTATCAATTTTTAATAAGATACTTATAAATAATAAAAATTTATTTTTTTTAGATGGATACTTCATATTTATTAAAATGAAATATAAAAGAAATAGTTCTTTAATCACTTTACTATTTGATAAATTATAGTTAAAAAACGGAATATTTATAAATGTATGATTTCTTATGTGTTTCCATTCCTTCTCTCCTCGTAATAATTTTTTATTCATTATTGTTTTAGATATTATTAAATCCAATATACTATAATTAGTATTATTTTTTCTGTTATCTGATAGTAATTCTTCTTTCGTATAAAATAAATTTATTTTATGTATTTTTTTTATTGTATTGCCAAATAAATTATTTATATTAATATTTAAATCGCAGTGTGTATATAGTTGTTTGTTTAATACATTTATAGCACCTTGTCTTGTTATAAAATATGCTGCATTGCTCATCGATAATATATTTTTAAAATTGTAAAATGTATCATTAATAAAACCATCACTATGTAGTGTATATATATCCCATTGGTCAATTAATATCTTATCATAAATATTTTTTAGTAAAATATTTAATTCATTCTTATTTTTAAATTTTGGATATGCGTCATCTTCTAATATCAAACAAACTTTATCATTTGTTTTTAGAAATTTTTCTAACACTTTTAAATGACTATAAGCACATCCTATCATAGAATCCGAAGAAAAGTGATAAAATAAACCAAATTTATTTAATATTTCTTGTTTATCAATATCATTATATCTATAACCAGAAAAACGTTCGGGACAAATACCGACATTGTTTAATTCTTTTGATTGCATATCCCACCTATCCTTATTTGTATCTAAATTAATAACATAGGTTTTAAAATCCATTGTATATGTAAAATATAATATTTCACTTCAAATAATTTATTACATTCAATATAATTTTTTCTTGTTCCGATAATTTCTGAAATACTAAACACTCATCCAATTTAATTTGAAAAAAACGGTTTGAACTGGTTTTACATAATAATGAGACTTGGTCGTTAACCTTAATATCACATAAAATTCCACCATTTGTTAATTTAATATTTGCTGGATTTTTTAACGATATCCACCTAATATAGTGACCATAATCTAAATCTGGAATTTCATCTATATATTTATATTCTCTCAAGGAATTCATCATAGAATTATATTTATCGTCTGTTAAATCTAATTCGGATAATATATTGTGCTTCATTTTTTGTATTTTATCTAAATCCAAGTCCATAATATTTTCATTATTATCATTATCTAATGCTTTTAATAATGAAGAAATGTCTAATGTATCTGCCATTATAATTATTTATATTATTATAATTAGTTATATTATTATATATTTTTTTATTTTATTATATATTGTTTTACTTTATTATTTGACTTCGGTTGTTTCATATAATTTCTCTCTCCGGATGGGATTTTTACATTAAAGTTAAACTGGTCAAATATATCATTGATTATTTCATGAAATGGATCTTTTACAAATGTTGTTTTATTTCCAGTTTCTCTCTTTAAATTATTCATTTAAATATATTAAATATATTAAATTAAATCAATTTAAATCAATTTATATCAATTTATTATTTCATGTTCAGAAAGTTATGCTGTCGTATGACATTTCTATTGTTAGTTATATTACCTATCTTAATGTAATTATTTATTATATATTGGTATATTTATATATATTATATATTCACGTTTTCACGAATTTTTTTTCAATTCTAAAATGAAAAAATGGGAATTGGACATTCTTAAAAATGTCCAAAATCGATTTATGAAAAAAAGAATGGTGAAAAAATTCGTGATAAAAAAAGTTTAGATGCTAATGCTAATAAAATAAAATAACAAAAAAATGGTTTGTTACCAAGTGTTTTTTTTTGAAAACTACTTAAGCATATTTTTCCGTTGCCTATATATAGCATATTTAGCAACCAAAAATATGCGAAAATATGCGAATGAATTTTACTGTGAAAAATGCGACTATAAATGCCTAACAAAATTTTTATGGAATCAACACAAAACCACACTGAAACATAATCGGCAACGCTCGGCAACGCCTCCAAAAAAACCCGAGATTTTACACATTTGTGATACTTGTAGTAGAGCATATAAGCAGCGGTCAGGACTTTGGAGGCACAAAAAAAAATGTAGTGGACTATTACCTGCTACAGAAAATCAAATAATTCATAATAATACAGAAAATAATACCCTACTAAATGAAAACAAAGAATTAAAAGAATTGTTTAAAAATATATTAATTGACCATCAAGAAAATAATAAAGTAAAAGATAGAATGATGATTCAATTAAAAGAACAAAGTGATATTATTAAAGAAATGATACCAAAATTGGGAAATAACACAAATAATAATTTTAACATAAATGTATTTTTAGATGAACAATGTAGCGATGCTATTAACATGAGCGAATTTATCGAATCCCTAAAAATTAAAATGGATGATATACAGTTTACTTCTACAAACGGATTAGTAGAAGGAGTATGCTCTGTATTTCTTAATGGTTTAAAAGAGCTTGGTATGAATCAACGACCCATACACTGCACAGATATAAAGAGAGAGACCTTGTATATTAAAGATAATAATGAATGGGAAAGAGAAAATGGAAAAGGAAAGCTAAAAACTGCTATAAATGATGTTGCATCTAAACAGAGAAGTGCTATTATTGAATGGCGGAATGAAAATCCAAATTGGAGCGAAAGCGATAAGGGAAAAGAGGAATATATACAATTAATGCAAAACTTAATGATAGACATAACCCAAGAATCAAACGAAAATAAAATAATAAAGAATATTGCCAAAGAAACAATTATTGATAAATAAAAAATTGAACCATAATTTAAAGAAGAGATTATAACCAAAAAAATGTTGTTTTTACTAATTGCAATAATATACTTTCTAACAATCTGTTTTAATATTCCTTATGCGATAATGATTTGTATTGCTAACATATTTATTATGTTATTAATTATTGGTTATAAATTCATTAATGATATTGAAACTGACGATACAATAATCGGTTATAAAAAAAATTAAAATAATTATTTAATTTACATCTTAAATATTTCGATATATATTTCGCAATACATGTCGACAAATACAATTACACTCATTATTTTTATTATGTCTTATTTCCGGAAACATACATTTTAATGAATATCCATAAGTCTTTACATCTCTTATTTCTCTTAGCGAGAATTTTTTTCTTAAATGTTTGCAATGTGGTTTATCGAGTATTCCTTGCGAATGCCTTTTACAGCACCCACAATTAAATAATTGTGTCATAATAAATTTAATTCTTTCAGTCGTATTACATTGTAGTAAAGTGTAATCATAAGTATATTCTAATGGTAATTCGGTAATGTCTTCTATATCATTTAAATGCCAATATCTAACGAATTTAGGATACCACAATTCATAATGTATTTTACAAATCATGTGCGCCGCCTCTAATTCAATCTCTTTTTTCATTTGTTTTGACAAGGTTGGTCTTGAAAGAAATATTATATAATTAACAAGTTCATTTGGTAATTTATTTAGTAGTAGAATATCAATTCTATTATCCATTTTTTGTATTAATTATATAACTATAAAAATATTCAATTTTATAAAAATATTCAATTTTATAAAAATTGAATTAAAAACTCAATCAGTAATTATAATTACTGATAATTATTATGTCTAATGCACAAATAATTCGGCAAGATTTTGAAGAATATGTACCGAAATTTAATGAAGATACCGGAGAATATTTTGATTATTGTCCTTATGAAAAATTTTCAAGATCTCAAAAAATTACATACAGTTGTCCGTGTATTTCTGGACGAACCATAAATACGCGTCAACAATTTTTACAACATTTTAATACCAAAACTCATAATATATGGAGAAATAATATGGGTAAGGATGAAAATAAAAAAATTATTAAAGATTTACATATTGAAAATGCCAAGAAAGATAATATTATACAGAAACAAAATAATAAGGTAAATAAATTAGAAAAGGATATAATTTATAAACAAAACACTCTAAGATTACAAGCAAGACAATTAAAGAAAATCTTTCAAGAGCAAAAAAATATGAGAAAAGAAATATCTTTATATATCTCCAATTTAAAATTAAAAAATGATTTAATTATTGAACTTGAAGAAAATGTTAAGATGCTTGAGGAAGCATCTAATTTAAGTATTGACTATGAAACGTCCGACGACGAAGTTACAAAGGACGTTGTAAGGAATTATAGTATTGAAAGTATTGATGATGATTTTAATGGTTCTATTAAAAGTTATCATACATCATCCGATACATCAAATGAAAATTGCTCTGTTAAATGCTGTGATAAAGATTCAGATACATGCTCTGATACATCGTCAGATGCCGATTCAGAGACAAGAAAAGTTATAGGTGGTTTTTCAAGTTCAATGAAATTTTATTAATTTTGCTATCAAATACATTATTAATATATGCCTTTGATGTTTTTGATATTTTTTTTATACTGTTAATATTCTCAATTGTTATATATTTTTTTAATTTATTATCATACGATAATTCAAGTAGTGCAGATAGTGCAAGTATATGACATATAATATCATCGCTTGAACGTAATTCATTATTATAAATATAATTTAAAATAATATCATGGGTATTATTATTAATTAAATAAATATGAAAATCTTTATTACTGCATAATTCAGTTAGCGTGTATAATTGTGTATAATGCGATTCAATATAATTATTATTAAAATTAAAGTTAAGAGTTTTTATATAATCATTAATAATATTGTTAATGTAAGGATTAGACAGAATACTATTTTTGTTACAATAATTAGTTTTATTTATTTCACAATTATTTATTATAGCATGAAATATATTTTCTAAGTATTGTTTGTTGCCTTTTTTGTGAACGATTTCTATAATAAATTCATTTTGTGTATCTTGTATTTCATATAAATATATATTAAATAATATACAAATGTGATTGTCAGAATAACAACAATTAAATGTATAATTTTTTTTTAATGTATACGATATGTTATTTAATTTTAATGTGTTAATAATTTGATGTATGAACGATGCTATATTATAATCATCGGTAAAAATTAGTTTTGTTTTTATAGATTTTTTTTTATGTTTTTTTATTTTTAGAATATTTCTAAATTGAATAGAATCATTGTTAGAAATATTTGTATTATCTGACGAACTGTCTGTATAATTCGAGTTAACCGTATTATCTGAATCAGATGTATGTATAGAGTTTATTGACTCAAATGAGTTAACGGAATGGAAAGATTCTGGTGAACCAACAATTTGAGCCATTATTATATAATTATTATGATTATTTTTTATAATTATTATAATTATTAATATAGATATCAATTTTATAATAATTATTCAAATGCTAATTATCAATAAGATCTATTATGTTTTGATTTTTTATAAATACATTAATTTTTTTTTTTGATAATTTTCCATACTTAATAATATCTTTTTTATCTACCGTATTCGAATCGTGTGAAATAAGCAGTGTTGTTTTAAATGGATTCAATTGTAGTAAAGGTATGGTATAGTTTTTAAGGAAATATTTTTCTTCTCCGCTAATATCTGCGCTATTGTATTTTGTTATTTTTAAAAGTTCTTTTTTAAATGCAAATGTGCTCGCGGTTGCGTGATTTTCGAAATATGGTCCAAAACTATATATTTTTTTTATATCTTTAAAATAAATATATAGTTTGCTACTACCGGCACAAAGAATATTCGGTTTATTATTTAAATACGATACTGCGTGTGATACTCTTTCTGGTGGATAATAATCATCGTCGTCCATATATATAATAATATCGCCCTTTGTTTTCTCGTGCATAATATTTCGTTTCTCTCCAAGTTTCATTTTATTTTCATATCTATGATAACTAACTTCTGGTATATCAACGAGCAAGTCCTCTATTTTATCGCTTCCGTCGTCTATTATTACCCACTCCATTAATTGTTTTGGATAGTCTTGATGTTTAAAACATTCTATAATTGTATGAAAATGTTTGCGCCTGTTATATGTTGGTGTACATACACTCACAAATGGAAGATCTATCAACATATAAATATAATGTGCGCAGCTCTTAAATTTATTTATAAATTGAATTTAAATGTATTATAACAAATTTGTTTAACGTAATGGTTAATAATATATACTTTATTAACAGTTTTAAGGTAATATTTGTTAGTGGAATTATATCATGGTGTGTAATTTCAATAATCGCACTTGCTAATGAAAATAATAATGAAATACGCGTGATTTGTGAAAAGTCAAATTTATGGAGCGTTCTAATAACGGTATTAATGTTTACGATTATATTAACAACTCATGCGATTACATATGATTTATTAATAACTAAATATAATTATAATATTGTAAATAAAAAACTATTAATATTATTAGCAAATATAATATTTCTATTGTTTATATGGTGTTGTATCGAGCTATACAATAATTGTTCTAAGAAATACTTAGTTAGTTTGATAATGTATAAATGCCTTTCAGCATGGGTTTATTTAATGGATGCGTGTTTTATATTATTAATTATAAAATTATCACCGTATATCATGTATATTTATTATTATAATTCACAAAATGACATACATAATTATATTATAGACGATAATATAGAATTTAATAATAATAATAATAATTTTGATAGTCCTTGGGATCTTGCAAGTAGAGATAGCCTTGATTATGTAACACTTTAAATTTATAAAAAGTATTTGTCTAAAATATCTTTATTTTTTTCTGAATCACAATACCCACTTTCAAATAATTCTTCAGATTTCAGTATTGTTTTAATATTAAGTAATCCATTACAGTTTTCGGTAAAATCGTGCTTCCACATATACGGATTAATATCAAAGTAAGAAACTATTTCTGGCGGTGGAAATTTTTTAAATCCACCATCAAACATTATATAATTATTTATTTTTTGTAATTTAAATCCTGTCACAAATGGTATATACGAACTTGCCATACAACAATCTGTTGCCTGGTCAATTGTATTTATATTAGTAATAATCTTTTGTTGAAATCCTTTTATTGTAAGTGTTGTGGTGGCAATATTTATTTTATCTAACTCGAAATCATCTTTATTATATTTTTCAATTAATAATGATTTAAATTTTGATTGTAAATCGTATATAGATTTAATTTCTTCGTTATTATAAATATTAATAATATCATACACGATTTTATCCATTGGTTTATTGTAAGTCATTGGTAACGAATTCCACGCACCTGCAGAAGCGGATAAAAATTCATAGTTGGATAGATCATAGTTCTCTTTAATATAAACAATTGTCCCCAACATATAGAATCCGGCTAAACCACCAGGAGAGATAGTAATTAATTTTTTATCTGCGTTTTTTAATTGAAATTGTTTATTATTTGTAATTAGCAAAGGTTTAATTAACGAACTTACATTTATGAAAAATAAAAATAATATATATATTATAATTTTCATAGACAATATAATATATATTTAAAATTATAATAAAAAATTTATGTTAATGAGCACACAGGAACATTATCTATATTTCCAAAATAGACCTGACAAATATTTTGCAATTGTAATGTTGTTTTTAAATTAATAATAACATTATTCACATCCTCTTTAAAAGTTTGTTTGGTGGGATTTATTACAAACGCACCTAATTCGTTACCAAAATCGGTTGATAATCTCAGTGTTGGGTATTTTTTCATATATTTATACGCAAAGCAATATGGTAATACAATACCTCTATATTTGTCTTTGTTATTAAGATATTTTTTAATCATATTGTCGACACTTATTTTTTCGTGTAATTCTATATTGGCTCCATATCTTTTTAATTTTTGTGGAACTGGGTCGCTTTTCCATCCCAAAAAAGTTTTATGACCAATATTATTATGATTAATTGATTTCCCCGATTGATTTATTACAACCGTGGTAATCTCTGCTTGAATAAACATAATATATAAAAACGCAATTGTCATTGTCATTATAATTAATATAATACCCGCTATATTAAGCGATGGATTTTCTACGAGAAATCCCATTTCTCCAAACATAGTAGCAATACCGGTTACTATCGAACGTAAGAAAAATAGATATTTACTATTTTTGAAATCAGGAAATTGTTTAATGCGTTCTGGGTCAACGTAATATAAAAGAATTCCAAAAAAAATTCCCATCAATATTAAATATAATATTAAACTTCCTGCTCGCAATAAAACTGTTTGCAAATTAGATACTATTGATGTTTCGTGCTCATGTAATATTGAGTTTGCATCAATTAAAATTGGACTCGAGAAATCGATTTTACCTTCCCTCCATTTAGTATTAAAAAATGATCCAATGGCAATATCATACTTACCTGTGGCAATATCATTGACATATATGTTATAATTCGTTGATTTCTCGGGACTAAATGAAACTTCAAAATTATATTTATCTTTAAGTGACTCTTCTATTTTTTTCCATATATCCCATGTAAAACCACTATATACAGGATTACCTTCACTATCAATAGTTTTATTTGTTGTTGTTAAACTTGAACCGATTATTATAAAAACCTTGATTGTTGGTTTATCTAAACTTGCCCCAAGAATAGAAGGGATATTTGGTATAATTTCATCTAACATATTTAATATATCATTATATTATTTAGTAAAAATATTTTGTTAATATATAGTATAATGCATCATTACAACAAAAAACTTACCAAAAAAATGAAAGGTGGGTCAAAGTCGTCTAATAAAAGATATAAAAGATATAAAAGAAAAACCGTTACGAAGAAAATTAAATTAAATAGAAAAAGATTAAATAAAAAAGTAGTAAAAAGACGAAATACCCAAAAAAAACGGTCTACTAAAAGAAGACGCAGTATTAAAAGAGGTGGTCAGGAAATTCCTGACTCTCACGATATAGCAGGTGGATCGAAATATATGGCCGGAGGAAATGACGAAGAAGAAGAACCTATTGCTGGTGGTAGTCCGGATATGGAAGAACCTATTGCTGGTGGTAGTCCGGATATGGAAGAACCTATTGCCGGTGGTAGTCCGGAGGAGGAAGAACCTATTGCCGGTGGTAGTCCGGAGGAGGAAGAACCTATTGCCGGTGGTAAGAAATCCAGACGTAAACAAAAAGGTGGCAGTTGTGGGTGCGGTGTTATCAGTTAATCAGATTGATACCATGTTTTAATGATAATTTCGTGTTTATTCCATACACATTGATTTAAATTAGAACAATATGTGTCCCAAACAGTTGCGTTTAATGTGGGATTTTTAACCAAAACACTATTTGGTGTGCACATACAAATATAAGATTTAGGAATAATTGTCCAATACGCTATATCATTGTAATTGTCTGATTTTGATATTACTATATTACTATATGTCTTTAAAAACATGCAAGATAAAATGAAACTTTTAACAATATAATTCATCATTTACATATAAGTAATAAAAATGTATTTATATATATTTTTATTATTATAATTATTATAATTACCAACTACCGAACATACTACCACCATCGTTTGCGGCAAGTGGTTCATTTTGACCAGGTGTATCCGCGTTCTGTAAAGGATTTGATGTATTTTGATACATATCGTTAAAATCTGTATTATTTGTGTTTTGTTGAGGAATGCTTGTTAAACCTCTATTTGATGGTAATAATTGCGAGGTGTCAAGTGTGTCAGATTGACTCGGTTGATGCTGACCCGCGATTGGCTGCGAAACCTTAACATTTTTCTCTTGTTTTACATTTTCTTTTGCTTCGTTATTACCGTTTATTAAATCCATTGTTCGTTCAATTAATATATTAATTTTAGAACCAAGTTTGGTCTGCATTGTTGATAGAATTAATAAGAATGGTAGGATAAAAGTTATTGAATTAAAAGCTTGGTATTCCTTTCCACTGTATGTACCGAAATATCTAATAATTCGGTCGGTAAACCATAAACCCATTAACATAAAAATTATTTGTCCTACAGATTCTAAAAGTATTTCTAAATTACCTTTACTCTCATCTTCTTCAGGAACAAAGTGTTTCACCGCCTTAAGTATTAAAATTATAGGAATTATGGCAAGAACTGTATATTGAATTATATTTAATAAATCAATCTTGTTGTCTTCGTCTAAAGTTAATAAATAATTAATGAAACTCATAGGTTCTTTACTCTGTGTAATATTGTCTATATCCATATGAAGTATAAAAAGAAATTAAAAAAATCTTAATATAGATATTTATATGTTATCGCGCGCTCTTGAATCAATAAAGTTTAGGAACAACCAAAAACATGATGAAAATCAGTATATCGCATTAATAGATGATATAATAAATCATGGTGATATGGTTGATGGGCGCAACGGAAAAACGTTGACTGTTTTTGGAAGTTCGATGCATTTTTCATTAGAAAATGGCGAACTACCTTTATTAACAACAAAAAAGGTTGCGTGGAAAACATGTTTAAAAGAACTATTGTGGTTTATTAGTGGTTCTACCAATAACGATTTGTTAAATGAGCAAAATGTAAAAATATGGAATGGTAATTCGTCGAGGGAATTTTTAGATTCGCGTGGTTTAGTAAATAATAGGGTAAATGATTTGGGACCGGTGTATGGACATCAATGGCGTTTTTTTAATGCTGATTATAGCACATGTGACGATAGTTATAATGGAAAGGGTGTAGATCAATTAGATTATATCGTAAAACAATTAAAAGATCCTAAAGAACGCTACTCAAGGCGTCTATTGATGAGTGCCTGGAACCCAGGACAATTAGATGAAATGGCGCTTCCACCGTGCCACGTGTTAGTTCAGTTTAATGTATTGCCTGGTGATAAGTTATCGTGTAGTTTATATCAAAGAAGTGGCGATGTAGGTTTAGGTGTTCCGTTTAATATTGCGTCGTATAGTTTTTTAACCCATTTAATAGCATTTCATTGTGGGTTAAAAGCCCATGAGTTTTGCTATCATTTAGGAAATTGTCATATATACGACGACCATATTGAACAATTAAAGATTCAGAGAAATAAAGAACCATACAAATTTCCTAAATTAGTGATAAAAGATAAAAAAGATGATATAAATGATTATATAGTAGACGATTTTGAAATAAAGGATTATAAATCTCATGAACCAATCAAAATGAATATGCGTAATTAATGACAAAACATTTCATATATAATATAATAATGAGTGGTGCTTCTGGTTTATCTGCGGCAAAGAGAAGAAGGGCGGGATCAAATATTTCTTTAGATAATAACAATAATAATAGCCCGGGAAACAATGGTAATAATAATACACGTTTACGAATCCAAGATGTTGTGATTGATCATGAACGACGTATTCAAGATTTTGAAAAACTATTTACCGATAATGAAAATATTGTTATGAATAATTCAGATAATGATACTGAATACAACGATAAAATAAATACACGATTGGATAAAATAGAAAATAAACTTGTTCCTGGCGTAGACGATAAAGAAAATATAGAATACTATAAAAATAAAATAAAAACGATGGAAGAGCAAATTGCTGAGCTTAAAAAAACTATGATGAGCATACAAAATATTGCAATGGACACAAGCACATCTCTCATGGAATATAAAAATAGTGTGACTAAAACTAACTAAAAATTTAATAAAATAATAAATTGATATTAATTTATAGAGATAAATCAATATTAATAATAATAATGAAGATTGAATTAAGTGATGCTAAAAAAGTTGTGCAGTTCTCTATTATCCTGCAAAATATTCGGGCTTATTCTGAGCACGTAGTTATGAATATTAGTAAAGATGGTCTGTTTATGCAAGGAATGGATTCAAGCCATTGTAGTTTTTTTGAAATTAAACTTACCCCTTCTTGGTTTGATGTATTTTATTATGACGAAGACAATGATATCTCAACATTGGGTATCAATACTAACATATTACATAAAATTATAACAATTTTTAAAGATGGACAAACTATTGTTTTAGAAGTACAAGATGATGATAGACTAAATATATCATTTATTGGTGGAAATGATAAAATATTTAATAAATATTTTGAAATCCCTTTGATGGATATACAACAGGAAACCGTTAAAATCACAATTGAGGATACAGATGTAGACCTAATAATGACGAGTAAAAGCTTTCATGAGTTAATTAATCAGTTTCAAAATTTTGATGAAAATTTGAGCTTGCATTTTACAGAAGAAGAGGTATCTATGTTTTCGGATGGTATTTATGGTTTAATGAAGGTAAATATTAATTTAGATGATGTAACAGAATATTCTGTAGTCGAGGATTTAGATATAAAACAAAGTTATAGTTTAAAGTATATCGCGATGATGTGTCTTTTTAATAAATTATCCGACGAATTTAATATGACCTTTAGTGAGGATAAACCCATGACTGGCAGATATGATTTGGACGACGAAAGTTTTGTTAAATTTTATTTAGCAACAAAGGTAATTGACGATGAGTAAAGATCGGTAAAAAAATTTATAATTAGAATATTAATATGTTTATAATAATTTTTTTAATATTTTGTATAGTTTTATTTTTATATATCCATGTATTTTTTCATCTCAAAACAAGCAATGATTTGGAAATTTATGATATTGAAATACCTAACAAAGAAAAATTTGAGGAAATATGTAATTTAAAACAACCAACAAGGTTTAAATTTAATAATAAAGAAATAAATAATACTTGCAACTTAAATAATCTTATAAATAATCACTCTATGTTTGATGTTAATGTTAGAAATGTAAATTATGATAGCAATAACAAGAATAATGAATCTTTATATTTATCTTATCCATTAAAAAAGGCACTTGACATATTAGAAAAAGACAAGGGTGCTAACTATTTAATAGAATCGAATGATGATTTTATAACTGAAACAGGAATGAAAAAAGTATTTAAAAATAATGATTTATTACTTAAACCACCCTTGAACTTTTACAATATGTATGATATTAATATTGGAAATAAGGGACTAATAACACCATTAAAATATGATTTGTATAATAGAAATTTTTTTTATACGGTTAAAGGATCTATTAAGATTAAGTTAATGCCCCCAAAATATAGTAATAATTTACATGAAATAAAGGATTATGAAAATTATGAATATTTATCCGCTATAAATCCATGGAATTTGCAGGAAAAATATAAAAATGATTTTGAAAAAATTAAGAATTTAGAAATAACGTTGAAAGAGGGGGATATGTTATATATACCTTCATATTGGTGGTATAGTTTTAATTTCATTGAGAACAGTGTGCTAACAAGATTTAAGTATACCACTTATATGAGTTCGCTCTCAACATTGCCACAGAATATATTACATTATTTGCAATTACAAAATATTAAATATCGTGTAATAAATAACAATGATAAACAACCTATAAATGTTGTCGAAACTATAAATGTTGTCGAAACTATAAATGCTGACGAAATTATAAATGCTGACGAAATTATAAATGCTGACGAAATTATAAATGCTGACGAAACTATAAATGCCGACGAAACTATAAATGCCGACGAAAATTAAATTTTTGGATTAATCTTCTTATTTTTTTTATTATAAATATGAGCCGGATAAAAAAACCATATAATAAAACCGAATACTATACATGTCATTGATATCCATACAAGTAATTCTAACATATAATTATAATTATAATTAATAATAATAATTTATATTTAATAATATTAATAAATATCTTATTTTGAAGGTAAAATTGTTGTAATATTTGTTTTATTTATTAATTTGTTTTCATTATGTAATATTTTATCAATAATATCGTTTGTATTATCATTTAATTCAATTAAATAAACAGGTGCTACCGGTGTTTGATATGTAAAAATAATATTCAACATATATTTTACAATATTGCTATTTACAATTATAATACTTTTTTGTAAGTATTGTTTCGGTTCCCTTTTAAGTTTTGAAATAAATTGACTCATTTGGACGGAATAATATAATGGCATTAGACCAATATTTTTTGTATTAAATATAAAAATAAAATTTTTTTTTAATTTATACAGACTTTCCCATTCTTCAATAAAATTATTGAAATATAATTCATTAATTTCATTATATAAAATAACTTTAACAATAGAATGTGTGTCATATAAAGAGTAATCAAACTTTGCAAACATATTAAATATTATATTATATTAAATATTATATTATATTAAATATTATATTATAATAAATTTTTAATAATGTTTAAAAATATAACATATTTATATTAAATATGAAATGGGGTTTCTCTCTTTTTTTATTTAATATAATGAAAAATAATAGGGTACATAATACAATAACTTCTCATTTACAAAAACACTCTTTCGTTGGCTCTTGGTTTGTAAGTGAAAACGATAAAAAATCTATAATACATATAAAACCACATGGAGTAATATATAAATCTGGTATTACAAAAAGTAATTATGTTGGTTATTGGACTACAAATGACGATGTATTTTATTTTAATTTGAGAGATAATAATATTGAAAAAAAATATTACGGGAAAATTTATAATAATACGTTGAACATTACCGGAACGGTTTGTGAAGGTGTAATATCACCATATTATATTTGCAATTTTACTATGAAACCGGTTTTCGAACAGTTTCATAATATTACATTCATTCGCGACAAAGATCCAACAGTTTATCTTAATCAAAATAATGTTACGGGGAAATGGTTTTTGGAAAATATACATACAAATAATTTACACTTATTAGATTTACATCTAAATAATAGTTGGACGAGCATTAATCTTAATTCAACAACGAACCGATTACATGGTAAATGGAATTTATTCAATGAAACGAATGATATTAATACAAATAGTGCAATAAAATATAATGGTAAAAATATTTGGTTAGTAATACATAAAGAAAAGAATCAATCATACACGAGCTATGATATTATATTTTTAGGTAAAATAACTCAACTGGGAAATATTTATTATTATAACGAAGATATTCCATCATCAAATAACGAAGATAAGATTATTGTTTCGTCAAAAATAAATGGTTCTGTAGTTTATGGTTTTGATATGGAACCCGAAATAAGCGAATCGTTTTATATGAACAGATGGTTCGGCGATTAATAGAATACGTTATATTTTTATGTTAGATGAGAGATTACATATGACCCATTTGTTTAATATAGCAAATATATTAAAGAAATATTAATTATAAGTATATTATGACAGCAGTAGAAGGAGAATCAATTGGTATCGATCTTGGAACGACATACTCATGTGTTGGTATATGGCAAAATGATAGAGTAGAAATTATAGCAAATGATCAGGGCAATCGAACCACCCCTTCGTATGTTGCATTTACCGATAAGGAACGTTTAATTGGGGATGCCGCTAAAAACCAAGTTTCAGTTAATCCTTTTAATACTGTTTTTGATGCCAAGCGATTAATTGGTAGAAAAATCACAGACGATACCGTAAAATCTGATATGAAACATTGGCCATTTAAATTAAAACCGGATAGTGATAATAAACCACTAATAGAAGTAAATTATAAAGAAGAGGAAAAAACATTTACCCCTGAAGAAATATCGTCCATGATACTGGTTAAGATGAAAGAGATCGCTGAAGCATATTTGGGAAAAGATGTAAAAAACGCCGTAATTACAGTTCCGGCTTATTTTAATGATGCTCAGAGACAGGCCACCAAGGACGCAGGCGCAATAGCAGGTTTAAATATATTGCGAATTATTAATGAGCCAACAGCAGCAGCGATAGCTTACGGTTTAGATAAGCAGAAGGATGACAATGAGAAAAATGTATTAATATTTGATTTGGGTGGTGGCACATTTGATGTTTCGCTATTGACAATTGAAGAGGGTATTTTTGAAGTTAAAGCTACTGCTGGTGATACGCATTTAGGTGGCGAGGATTTTGATAATAGAATGGTTACTCATTTTTCAACCGAATTTAAAAGAAAATATAAAAAGGATTTAACTGGGAATGAGCGTTCTCTTAGACGTTTGCGAACAGCGTGTGAGCGAGCGAAAAGAACTCTGTCATCATCTACCCAAGCTCATATGGAAATAGATTCCCTATTTGATGGTACAGATTTTAATTCTACTATTACTCGTGCCAGATTTGAGGATATGAACATGGACTACTTTAGAAAGTGCATGGAGCCAGTTGAAAAAGTTTTGCGCGATTCAAAAATCTCCAAAACGCAGGTTCATGAAATTGTCTTGGTCGGTGGTTCTACCAGAATCCCCAAGATTCAATCAATGTTGTCTGATTTTTTTGGAGGGAAGGAAGTTTGCAAATCTATAAATCCTGATGAGGCAGTTGCTTATGGCGCAACAGTTCAGGCGGCGATTTTAAGCGGTAATAATGAATCGGCAAAATTACAAGATGTATTATTGTTGGATGTTGCGCCTCTTTCACTTGGTCTTGAAACAGCAGGTGGAGTTATGACACCTCTGATAAAGCGCAACACATCTATACCCGCTAAGAAAAGTCAGACGTTTTCTACTTACGCGGACAATCAGCCGGGCGTCCTCATTCAAGTATATGAAGGTGAGCGTGCACAAACGAAGGATTGTAATATGTTGGGTAAATTTACACTTGAGGGTATACCCCCGATGCCAAGGGGTCAGCCTCAAATAGAGGTTTCTTTTGATGTTGATGCAAACGGTATACTGAATGTAAATGCGATGGAAAAGTCCACAGGAAAAGAACAAAAGATTACTATTACAAATGATAAGGGTCGATTGAGCCAGGCCGACATTGAGAAAATGGTCGCCGATGCCGAGAAATACAAAGACGACGATGAGAAAATCAAAATGGTAATAGAGTCAAAGAATAAATTAGAAAATTATGTTTATTCTATGGAGAGCGTTGTAAATGATGAAAAAATTAAATTAGATGACGAAGACAAAAATAAAGTTACTGAGAAAATAGAAGAAATTAAGACTTGGTTATATACAAATTCTGATAATATTGCCGAGTATGAAAGTAAACAAAAAGAATTAGAGGAGATAGTGAAACCAATCATGGAAAAGATGGGTGCGGGTGGTGACATGCCAGAAAATACCGAGAAGTCGGCAGCGGATATTCCTGTAAATGAATCTGTAAATGAACCGAGCATAGAAGAAATCGATTAAAGAGCTAAATTGAACCATAATTTTTGATATATTATTTATCAAAAAATATTGAAAACTTTTAAAGAAAATATGACCGAGTCAAAAGCAAAAAAGATACGGCGCAAGAGACTGGTTATTGTTCCAGATGGCGTTGAACCAAAAAAAAATAAATCAAAGAGGCACAAGAAACTGGTTATTATTTCTAACGACGATAAAGAGGATAATAAAATTAAAGAGATGCACGAGGAAATAAATAAAAAAAGGAAGGAGTTGGACGAACTAACATTTCGTTTTAATAAAACACAGGCTATTGTAGTTAATAATAAAAATAAAAAATTCAACAACCGTGTTCAAAAGTTACCAGATGAAATAATCTCGATTATTTTTAGATATGCAATTACTCCTCATGCTTCTAAAAAAGAAATAGTTGATGTTTACAATGAACGCGAAAAACTACGAATCCAATGGGAAAGGTGGGAAAAATTACCACATCCACGACAACCACATTTTGAAACATTTGAAGCCGATCAAGAATATATGAATCTTAATCCAGGAATTGATTTATATGAAATTCTCGACGACGTTTCTAATAAAAATGACCCGTGTAGTATGACATATATGCCGAGCGAATGTATGTATAATGGCAATATATTAATGGGTAGAGTAAAAATAAGTCTTGGATTTTGTAAAGATACGCGCGTTGAAGATGTCAACACGTTAAGATGGGACTCTTTAAATGCGTGTGCGATTCGTGATTGCCATAAGATCGATTTAAAACGTTATTTTTCAAAAACAACTTGGAGGGGAAATAATGAAACTGGTAATTATAAAAATCAAAAAAAAAAGAGTTCAAATTTCTGGGTTTATGGTTGGGGACCTATTAGGGTTGATAATATTAAGACAAGGAATGATGGTAATATATCAATGTCTTTCATAAATGATTTATGGTATCCTTCGAGGAGAAATTTGTTCAACGAACTTAATTATATTTACTCGTATGATATTACATTTAATAAAATAAAAAATATGTTAGAAAAAAATGGCGTCGATGTTTCAAGATGCGAAACAAGAAGAGATTGTTACCGTAAGTTTATTAGGAGTTAATTTAAGAGAAATGTGTAAAAAATAAGTAGATAAAAATATATAATGACTGTTTTGTATTTTTTTATAATAAATAAAATTAAAGAATTTCTTCGATACTAATACTTGTTTCCGACGTTGAGTCTTTTTTACATTTACATTTACACATTGTATCTCTAAAGCATAATAAAATAAATAGAGATATTGGAATAAGAAATATACTAACTCCTACGACATAACTTATTAGAATTTCTAAAAATAGTCGGTGTTCTTCATTTACATCTAAAATTATTTTAATATGATCAAACATAATTATTCTTCCTAATTGAATAAGGAAGATACTTATCATAATATGTATGATAATAAATAATGGGTTGCAACAACATTCCGCAATATCATAACCACATTTTTCTTTAAGTTTTTCGTATATATCTTTATTTAAAATTATTATTACAATAGTTACTATTGTCAATGCTATACCAGAAGCAAGTGATATGATAATTATTATAAAACAATTTATTTTATCGTTAATAAAATAATTTGTATGCAATTCACATAATATAAATGTGAATGCATAACCAAAAACTATTAATAGAGTTAAACAAAATGTTTTAAAGATAAATTCACCGAAATCACACTGTTTTTTTATATAATTTAAACATACAAATAAAGAACATCCACCTATTATTGATACTAATATTATAGGTAAATAAATATAGTTATTGGGAGAAGATAAATCAGCTTTAAATAAACCAAATATTATTACCCAAGCAATAAAGCTTAGTAAAACTATAGTGTAAATTTGTTTTATTGTATAACAATTATCATTATTAGATACGATATAATAATTTTCTTCGTTTTGTTCCAAAACATTCGAGATAATAGTTTGATCGTTATTAACATTAATAATCGTTTCATCCAAGGAAGTTCCGATTACTTTTTTTTTATGTTTATTAATTAATACTTGCATTTTATCTTTATCTGTATCTTTATACCATGTTTCTTGTCTACAAATACAACAAGTTGCATGTTTATTTTCCTCGATTAATTTAACTATACATTTTTTGCAATATTTACCATCATTACAATTTTTACATTCTGTGTAAAAATTTTTATTTTCTAAACAAACACAGCATTGTTCTTGAGAGAATGACATAATTAGTATTTTTTACAAACTATATAATTTATATAAATTAGAATCAATTTATTTAATAAAAATATTATCCATTAATTATAAGTTGATAAAATGAATTGTTGTAATCACACTAACAAGAAGAAAAAATGTAAAAGAAACGATGGAAAACTTTTTGATTTACCGAGAAGGTTTACGAGAAAGAAGTGTTTGTCCAAAAAAATAAGGGGTTTTACAATGCGTTCATCTTGTGCTCCGTATATTATGTGTAAAAAAACGAAAAAACAATTTTTATTTAATCCAAATAATCCAAAAAAATCTTTTGATGTTTACATAGATAAGGACCCTTCCGATACTATTAATATTAAATATAAAACAGTAAATGATGTTGCAGAAACAATAAAGAATCTTGAAAAATTATACAAAGGTAATAAATATACACACAAGAGAATATGGCAGGTTGGTATGATAATGAAAGTAAGATTAGAGGCAATATTAAAACACAATAAGACGTTATATAAAAATGCCAAAAATATTAAATCGCGATATAATTTAGCAAATAAATATTTTAAATTCTTAGGTAGAAGAACCAAGAAAGATGATATTGTAAGAAAACAAATGATATTTAAAATATAATAAGTATATTTATAAAATTGAATAATATAATTATTATAATTATATTAATTAAAATATTTAAATATGTCATTATTTATACCGGATGACCGAAATTATTTGAAATGGACGTTAGACCCTAACATAGAATTAGTAGATTTTGATCCAATACAAAAAAAGATGTTGGTGAATGATGAAATTACAGTAGACTATGTTAATTATAAATCAAAATATAGAACGATGGAATCAATACCCGGAATATTGGTATTTGGTGGAAATACGTATGGGCGCAAGAACAAGCGTATTTTATATAAATGTGTTCCAAATGATAATAAATTGCCGATATTTTTGGTTCCATATACCCAAAAAGAAGGAAATTTTAATAAAACAAAATTAAATAAATACGTATTATTTAAATTTGATAATTGGGATGAGAAACATCCATATGGAACAATTACAAATACATTGGGTGATGTTAATGACATGAATATATTTTATGATTACCAATTATATTGTAAAAATGTTCATTATTCAATACAAAAATTAAATAAAATTGTGAAAACAAAATTAAATAAATTAACAAGTAATGAAGTAATTTACAAGATACTTTATGATAAATATAATATAGAAAATAGAGAGAGTTGTGACGTATTTACAATAGATCCAGAAGAAACAACCGATTACGACGATGCATTTGGTTTTAGAAGAATAAATAACAATGAAAGTATCGTTAGTATATACATTTCTAATGTACCGTTGATACTATCTGCTTTAGAATTATGGGATAATTTATCACCAAGAGTTTCTACTATTTATTTACCAAATAAAAAAATACCGATGTTGCCAAATATATTGAGTGATAATATTTGCAGTCTTGTAGAAAATGAAAAACGATTTGTTTTAGCATTAGATATTCATATTAATGATGAAAATACTTTAACAGAAATAAATTATAAGGTTTGTTCTATAATTGTAAATAAAAACTATGCTTACGAAGATAGAAAAATGTTAAATAAAAACAGTTATAAAAAAATATTGGATATATCCAAAAAACTAAATGCCGAGAGAAATTATAAATGTGATATTATCGATAGTCATGATGTAGTGGAATTTTATATGATATTCATGAATAATGAAACAGGATTGATTTTAAAAAATAATTGCGTGGGTATTTTTAGGAATGTTATTCTTAACACTTCCACTATACCAGAAGGTTTATGTTTAAATGACGATTTATCGTATCTTTTGAATATAATCTCGAACGTTAAAGGAAGTTACGAATTATATGATAAACAAGAAGGACATCAACTAATTGGGGATGGATTGACGGCATATTCACAAATAACATCACCAATACGGAGAATTGTTGATCTCATAAACATGTTTTATCTACAAACGTCTTTAAATTTAATTACATTTGATAACACTGCCTTTGAATTTATAAAAAAATGGATTGAAAATATTACAGCAATAAATAATGATATGAAAAAAATAAGAAAGATTCAAAATGACTGTAATTTAGTAAGTAATTGTATTTTTGAGAATAACACAAATATAAATAATACATACGAAGGTTATATTATAGAAATAATTAACAAGAATAGTAAATATAAAAACAAGGTTTATATTCCATCATTGAAACTAATATCAAGTGTGGAAACAGAAGATAAGAAAATATTATATAAACAATCTAAATTTACATTACACATGTTTACAAGTGAAGATACACTAAAACGCAAAATAAGATTACAATATTTGTAATATATTAAGTTTTTTTATTATATATTTTAGTATTTATATATAATATATGAGTTCTGAAAGTGAAAATTTAGAAGAAATCAGCGAAAGTGAAAATAATATGGACGAGGAAGTAGCACAACAAGAAGCCGAAGAGGCCGCTGCCAAACAGAAAGCGGAGGAGGAGGAAGCTGCCCGTGTAGCCGCGGAAGAGGCGGCCGCCAAACAGAAAGCCGATGAGGAGGAAGCTGCCCGTGTAGCCGCGGAAGAGTCGGCTTCCAAACAGAAAGCCGAGGAGGAGGAAGCTGCCCGTGTAGCCGCGGAAGAGGCGGCTGCCAAACAGAAAGCGGAGGAGGAGGAAGCTGCCCGTGTAGCCGCGGAAGAGGCGGTTGCCAAACAGAAAGCGGAGGAGGAGGAAGCTGCTCGCATGGCCGCGGAAGAGGCGGCTGCCAAACAGAAAGCCGAGGAAGCTGCTCGCATGGCCGCAGAAGAGGCCGCCGCCAAACAGAAAGCGGAGGAGGAGGAAGCTGCCCGTGTAGCCGCGGAAGAGGCGGCTGCCAAACAGAAAGCGGACGATGAGGAAGCTGCCCGTGTAGCCGCGGAACAGGCGACTGCCAAACAGAAAGCGGAGGAGGCAGCATTAACCGTCGCAAAAAAAGTAGAAAATATAGAAATAAAAATAAAGGATGTAAATGATATAATTGAAGAACCTGAAAAAAATGTTACTATTCAATTGCCACCGCCACCACCAGTTATTCCTACGGCATCTCAAATTCGTCCAGTAAGAAGAGGTTCCAGAAGACGACCTGGAATGGGAATGATCACTCTCCGCAAGTAATTCAATTAACTTGATGAAAAGTATTTTCTGTATAAACATAACATAATACAAAACTATTATACATATAAGGATTGGTTTGTTGCAACATACTTTAATGTTAATTCTGGTATTTTATTAATTTTTTCAAGCAAGTGTATTTTATTTGTTATTTCTGCTGCCTTACTTATTTCATAAGCAATATTATTAATTTTTAGAATAGCTTTTATAAATTCTCCAATAAATATTCCAGATTCATAGTTTAGATTTTGAATTATATTTTTACAATCGTCTTCTGTATTACAGTCGCACCATTGAAGTATAGCATTTTGTATATCAAAGTTAATATCATATGATGAACCCGTATTAATATTATATAATAATTCCATGTCATAAATATTTTTTAATGATGAGGAAAGTTTATTTGTCAAAATATTCAATGTTTCCGAGTCAGATGAAGGCGAAATTTTTTTTAATTCATTTGAAACCTTAATATTATTAAAACAAGATATCAACCCAACAATTTCTCTTGTAGTTAAATCATTAAAATAATTCGTTTCGTATATTAATAGCGATATTGCCAATGGGTGAATTTCCTGAAATTGTCCTGCCAATAATCCTAACTCGGTTGTTTTATTATTTGAAGAGAATCCCAATTTCTCTAAAACATTACACGTATTTGTAATGTTTTGGTTAATATAGTTTTCTGTATTGCTTTTATATTTTTCTTGTTTTATTAATTCATTTTCATTTTCTCTAATAATTTCAAAAATTTTTATATCATTTTCTAAATTAAGATTATCTTTTTCAATCATTTTAATTTCTCGATATAATTGTTTTTTTTGTTTATTAGAAGTTGTTTTTATTGAATCCTTTTTTTTTAAGTAATCAAACAAAATATCTCTGTGTGTTTTTGAATTATTTAATTTGTCATTATTATTTCTTAAATTTTCATTGATAATATCAATTTGATTTCTGTAATATTGTAATTCTTTATTTATTTCCACTGTTATAAGCGAGCTGTTTGTAAATGTTGATATATCTTTTCCATTAGACAACAAATTTAGACATAAATTAAATGACAATTTAAATTTTGATATTAATGTTTGTGGTGGTCCAAATAACATGTTTTTAAATTCGCTAACAGGTTTAATGTCAAAAAGATTACAGCATAGCCAGACTTTGCCCACTTTATCAAATCCTCGTCTTCCTGCTCTTCCGGATATTTGTGTATATTCGTGCGGTTTTAAAATTCTCATACCACTTCCATCATATTTTTTAATGTCTGTAAAAATAACAGATGCCGTTGAGAAGTTGATTCCCACTGCAAGTGTTTCAGTAGCAAAGAGAATTTTTATTTTTTTTTGTTCAAATAACATTTCGGTAATCTCTCTAAATATAGATAAAATACCTGCATGATGTATTCCAATACCTCTTTTTAGTAACGATATCATGTTGGAATATTCAGGTAAATTAATATATTCTTTGTAATTTTTAATTTTAGACATGATAATTTTTTTACATTCATCCTCTATTGTATTTGGTGTTGTATCATCTTTGTCGTATAGGTTAATGTTTAATTCTTTTGCAGAATATTCAACATGTTTTTTTGAAAATACAAAACAAATCGCCGGTAGTGCGTTTGTATTTTTTAAATGTTCGACCAAACTGTTAAGTATAAATTGTCGTGTTGGATGCTTATCTTGAGTTTTTTTAAAATAATCCTTTAGAGAATTGATACCATCGTAAGCTTTTTCATTAAAAACATTTTTAGTATCCTTAATAATAATTTCTTTGTTAATATACTGTTTCACTTTAGTTTCGTATTTTGTATTTTCGGTTTTTTTAATATTGTTTTTGTGTGTTGTTATCCATAAATAATGTGTTAGTGGAACAATGCGATGATTTGTAGATGCGAGATATACGGTTTTTGTAGGCTGTGATAATATTGTAGCTTGTTTATTTTTTTCATCTTCAATCCATTGAGCAAATTGTGGCGCTTTATCAATTGTTGCAGATAACATTATCATTTGAACACTTGGTGGAAGTAAAAGTATGGCCTGTTCCCAGACGCCACCGCGCTCTTGATCATTGATATAATGAACTTCGTCAAAAATCACAGCACCCAATTCATTTTCAATATCAATTTCAAACGATAACGGTATATTATTATTACCTGTTTGCTTGCGAAGATTTTGATTTATAATAGTATTTGGTAAAATTTCGGTTGTCATAATTAGTACATCTGCGTCGGGATTATCTGTTATGTCGCCGGTAATAATTCCAAATGAGATAGAAGGATATTTTTTTCTAAAATCCGATAATTTTGTATTAGATAAAGCTTTAATTGGTGCGGTATAAATAACCTTTTTTCCTTTGTTAACAAAATATTGAATAGCAAACTCTGCAGGCAACGTTTTACCAGAGCCCGTGTGCGCAGTAATTAATATGTGTTGCTTGTCTACGATACTTTTAAATGCCCATTTTTGAAAATTACTAAGTTTTAAATTGGGGAATGTCTTAAAATATTCATCGTAAGTTTTATTATCTTCGAATTGTTTATCGCATATAAAAACCATTATTATAATAATAAAATAAATATAAAAATTTTATATCAATTTTATTATTAAATCTTTATGTATAATACTATGGGTTTATCCAAGGATATTATTATTAAGAATAAATATATCATTAAACATAAGATAGGACAAGGAAATTTTGGTAAAATATTTTTAGGTAAGAATAAATATACAAATGAGGAAATTGCGATTAAGATTGATACTGGACCGATAATATTAAAAAATGAAGCGATAATGTATAATTATTTATCTGATATAAATGGAATTCCCAAACTAAGAGCATTTGGTAAGGAAGGTAAATATAATTATCTAATATTGGATCTATTGGGAGATACATTGGTTAAAAAGTTGGAGAGAAATAATTATAAATTTACATTAAACAACATTGTTGTTTTGGGAATAAAATTAATTGATATTATAAGTAAGATACATAAAAAAAATATTATACACCGAGATATTAAACCAGAAAACATTATGTATAAAAATAGGGACGACGCAACAGATCTGGATATTTATATAATTGATTTTGGACTATCAAAAATATATGATGAGAGTAAGAAAGGTTGTATTAAAAATGAAAACTTAATAGTTGGAACTGCTAATTTTGCGAGTTTACATACCCACATTGGAAATATGCCAAGCAAAAGAGACGATTTAGAATCGATTGGTTATGTTTTATTGTATGCTTATTATGGTAAATTGCCTTGGAGTTCAATAACATACACAGATAATAATGAACGTATAAATTTTATTAAAAAATGTAAACAAAACTTATTAAATGGAGAGACCGATAATGTTATCAATTTGTTTATAAAAAAATGTAATCGATTAAAATATCATGATAATCCAGATTATGCTGGTCTCAAAACTTTGTTGCGAAGTAAATATAATTTGTAATAAAACTATTTAAAGTAATATTATTAATTATGTTATAATGAGTTCAAACAGCGAAGTAATGCAAAATGTTGGAATCGTAAAATGGTTTAATAATAAACAGGGATACGGTTTTTTAACTGTAATGAGCACTGAGAGGAAAGGCGAGGATTTGTTTGTCCATCATAGTACATTGACGACGAAGGATAACCAATACAAATATTTAGTTCAAGGCGAATATGTAAATTTCGATTTTTCGAAAGTAACTGAACCGAAGGAGAATCGCGAATGGCAAGCAGTAAACGTCACCGGGTGTTGCGGTGGTAATCTAATGTGTGAAACTCGCAATGAAAATAAAGCGATGAACCAGAAACATTTTGAAGGATCAAAGGGAAAAAATATCCCCAGTAGAGATAAAACGCCCGTTGGTTTCGAGGAGGATTAGTATAAAATTGAATTTAAATGATATAAAGATAATGTAGGTAATAATAGTAATGGATCAGTATAGCGAGAAATTTAATGGCATAGTAACAACTTTAACAACATTAAAGGGGCAAATAACTTCATTACAACAGCAAATAAAAAAATTAGAATGCGAAGTAAAAAAAGATTTAGAAAAAAATTATAAAGAAATAGAAAAGAAAAAGAAAAAGAAAAGCGAAAGAAAACCTTCTGGTTTTGCGAAACCTTCAAAAATAACAGAGGATTTAGCGTTATTTATGAATAAAGATAAAGATGAATTGGTGGCAAGAACCGATGTCACCAAATTTATAATAGAATATATAAAAAAACATGATTTACAAAATAAAGATGATAGGCGAAAGATAGAGCCTGACGACATATTAAAAAAGTTATTAAATGTAGATAGCGAATTGAATTATTTTAATTTACAAAAGTATATGAACGTGCATTT
>ERZ651776.830-NODE-830-length-40448-cov-7.422011_pt1 | contig 40448 bp, 22 predicted proteins | sample MGYA00514761_ERZ651776 | MGnify/ENA metagenome assembly ERZ651776
GGGGTTTTGAAAGAGCTTTTGCTTCTTTTTTTGAGAGACGTGTCCTTTCTCTCATGTCCAAAAAAAGAAAAAAAAACTCTGCAGAGTTTTGAAAAAACGAGAAAAAGATTGGAACGAGAGAAGAAGAGATCTCACAAATCATCATGCGGCTTCTCCAACTCTCTATCGTCGGGGCGAGACAGACGAGTTCCGAGTGCGCGTCCACTTCTTTTGTTTCTTCTTGGAATTTTAAGAACAGAGGACGGAATGGAAAAGGAACTGGCGTTTTTGGGGGTTTTGAAGCGTTCCAGAAGAAGAAATTAACGCGCGGATTTTTGGGCGGGAAAAGATACGATGATGACGATGGGATTAACGGTGTCGATGTCGCGAGAATGATGGGAAGAGGAAGAGGACATGTACACGTCGTTCGAGCGAAACAGACGACGGAATTGGAACGAGATCGCTTGGATATTGAAATATCGAGCACGTGGGACGAATCCATGGAGGAGGATTTCGAGTTCGACGAAGACGGGCAGTTGTTGGACGCGTTCGGGGAGGAAATCGATACGACGGAAGTGAAGAAGGCGATTCCTGGCGATTTTTATTCCTTGATTCAAGTGCCGAAAGACGCCTCCTCGGCGGAGATTAAAAAGGCGTACAGGAGGTTGCAGAAAGCGTGTCACCCGGACATCGCGGGAGAAGCTGGATCGGACGTGTGCATTATTTTGAACGAGGCGTACGATATTTTAATGGACGATACCGCGAGAGCGGCGTACGACGCGGAGATGAAAGAGCTGGAACGCATGACGCAAGAGTTTATGAAACGAGGCGCCGCGGACGAAGAAGACGATGAAGGAGGCGGGTACACCGGCGAACCTCTCTCGGAATTCAAAGGCAAAGATCCCGCGATCGGGTACCCGCGCGCGGTATTCGTAAACGAGTGTCAATGCATCGGATGCAAACAGTGCTGCCACTCGGCGCCGAAAACGTTCGCCATGGATGATCAATTCGGCCGCGCTCGCGTTTTCGCCCAATGGGACGACGAAGAAGAAGACATAAATATCGCCATCGAATCCTGCCCAGTCGATTGCATTCACTTTGTCAAAGAAAACAACCTCCCAATTTTAGAATACGCGATGTCGAAATGCGAACGCACTTCCGTCGCCTCCATGATGTCCGGCTCCGCGCGAGTCGATGATCCTTTCGACGTCGCCAACCAAATGATCCGCCGAGGCGAAGAACGCTACGGCCGATTAGGCCTCGACCCAAACGAAGCGTTAAAAGGTAAATCATTAGTCGGCAGAATGAAAAAACGAATCCGAGACGCGTGGTTACAACTCGGCGAAAAACCTCGATTGGCGTGGACTTCGTATAAAATATTCAGAGGATTCGGAAGCGAAGACGAGGAGTACGACGTCAGCGTCGACGATTTCGGCGAAGTGAGAAGGAAAAAAACAGACGAGGAGGAGAAGAAGACAAAGAAGAGCCGGTGGTTTAACTTTAATTAGCAGTGTGTAAGAAGATTGTACGTAGCCCTTTGTAAACAACTTAAGCGCGTGTGTGTGTAAAATTTTCATCCAAAAATCTTTCGTGTGCCGCCAAAAAAAAAGCATGCGGTTGTGCTTTTCGACATCAACATCACCGTCGTCTGCTTTCCACCACCATCATCGAAAAAGCAACTTTCGCAGAACGCAAAAGACGAGCAGTACTATCGTCGCGTCGTCTGAATCGTCGTCCAAAATGGAGAAGACTTCTCTTCTGGCCACGCCTCTCAAATGCATGATTCCAACGTGCGTCTATTTGGATTACAACGCGACGACGCCTATTTTCCCGGAAGTGTGCGACGAGATGCTCCCATTCATGCGCACGCATTTTGGCAATCCGTCCTCGATTCACGCGTACGCCGTGCCGTGTTCTGTAGCCATCGATGTAAGTCGAGAGAGAGTGAGAAAAGCTTTAGGCGCGACAAATGGAAAGAAGGAAATTGTGTTTACCAGTTGTGGCACTGAAAGTGATAACCGAGCGATAGATATCGCCTGCGACTTGTTCAATTCTTCCGCGTCGTCTGATGAAGCAACGCGTGTTCTTCCGCACGTAATTTCAACCGCGGTGGAACATCCAGCCGTTCTCGTGTATTTAGAGAGCGAGCGAAAGGCGAAGCGATTGACGTACTCGTTAGTGCCGGTAAACGAGGAAGGCGCGGCGGACGTCGAGGCGTTCGAGAAACAGTTGGCGGAGTTTCGCGACAGAGTGTGTTGCGTGACGATTATGCAAGCGAACAACGAAACGGGCGCTGTGCAACCGGTGAGAGCGTTCGCGGATTTAGCGAAAGCAACGAATCCGAAAATTTTGGTGCACACGGATGCCGCGCAGTCGTTCGGGAAGGTGAAGCTGAATGCGGATGATTTGAACGTGGACGCGATTACCATCGTGGGACACAAAATTGGCGCGCCGAAAGGCATCGCGGCTCTATTTTTGCGGGAAAGTTTTCTTTCTGAAAGAACGAAAGAGATCATTAGTAATGGTGGTAACGTTGACCCGTACAGATCGTTTTTAAAAGGCGGCGGACAAGAAGGCGGGAAACGCGCGGGCACGGAAAATGTCCTTCACATCGTCGGCTTAGGGAAAGCGTGCGAAATTGCGGACGAAGAGTTTGACGCGTTTGTGGCGCATACGAAACGTATGCGCGACTTGCTTTTCGAAAAATTAAAAGCTTCGACAAAAATCGGCGATCGAGTGTTCGCCAATGGGCCGAAAGACGACGCGAAACGTTTACCGAACACGCTTTCCGTCGCCATTAAAGGTGTCAACGCAGGCGCGTTGTTAGTAGAATTAAAAGATCAATTGGCCGCCAGCGCTGGCGCCGCTTGTCACTCGAGCGAAGACGGCGGAGGCGCAATCTCCGGCGTCTTACTCGCCATGCGTTTAGAAGAAAGTTTAGCCAGAGGTACTTTGAGATTGTCCGTGGGAAGACACACGACCGAGGAGGAAATTTCGAGAGCCGTAGAAGCCATCGAAGCCGTAGCGAGTAGACAAATTGAAAATAAATGAGGTCGCCTGTATTTTTATTGCCGCTTCTCCGTGTTATTTATTACATTATCACAATGTCTAATGTTCATTTCTGCTACGTTTCTTCTATTCGTCGTCGGGGATGAGTGTCGCTCTCGTAAACTTTACAGCGTGAGCGCTTCGTATTCTTCCGCCAAAAGACTCTTACTCTTCCCTCTCCTTTTTTCGCGTTTAGTTTTCGCTCGCTCCCATCCACCGCCGCCGCCATAATCGTCTTCGTCTGCGTTTAGTTGCGCATTTTTGTCGTCGAGCCTTTTTTCGTTTTCGTCCTCGTTTTCTCCTCCTTTACGGCGGAAGGACAAACTCTCCCTCTCTTTCCTCTCCTTTTCTAATTCCTCCGTCAAACTCTCGCACGCAAACTCGATGACTTCATCGTGACTCATACTCTCCATCTCTCTCCCTTCCTCTATCGCCTTCTTCAAATGTCTTCGAACTCTCCCGATATCTCTCGCGAACCCGGTCTTCTGTGCAATCTCAAAAATCTCGCTCTCCGCGTCCGTGATCAACCGCAACGAAATCGGCCCGCCTGGAAAATCCGAATCCGTGGTCCCAACCATCCTCGCGCTATTGTAATGTTCGCACCCTCGATCCGCGTCGTAAGCTAAATGATACGCGCAATCCTCGTCCATGATTTCCTCTCTCACCGACGAGTCCTTATTTCTCATTTTCTTCTCGCCGCCGCCGCTACTACTACTCCCACTCTCGCCGAAATACGGCGACAACACCCACCGCGGCTGCCCCGCTCGATGCACGCATATCCGCATTTTCAACAACCTCGCGCACGCTTGCACTTCCATGTTCCCGGCCCACGACCCATCTTTCCTCATTCGCGCTAAATACACGGACCACTCCTCGTCGTCCTCGACGAACGGCCGGAAGTCCTCCTCGTGTTTTTCCATGTACTCGCACACCTCCTCTCTCACGTCCAAGTGGTGAATCTCCGACCCATCTCTCTGGTCGCATATCGCTCGAAAGAAACAGTTCCCGTCCGCGGAGACGTCTTTTAACGTTAAATTGACTCTGTGTAATTGCTCTCGGAGGATTGCCATGTCGTCCGACGACACGGAGGAGGCATTATTCTTCGCAGTGCTGCTGCGAGAAGCATCGGTATTCGTCGCGTTGTTCGTGTTCTTCTTCTTCTTTCGATTGTTTTTCTTCCCCTGCATTTGTGCTTTTGCCTGCGAACCGACAAAACAACAACGAGAGAACGAAAACACCGAGGAAACGCGTTTCTCTGCTTCCTTGGTTCTTCCTTTAAAGCAGTGTCACCGAAACTCTCTACCTTCTTCGTTTATTGTTCAAACGCGCCTCCTCTTTTTCTTCTCTTTTCAAATCCTCCGTCAGACGCTTCTTCTTCTTAAAGCCGCTAAAGAAAGCCCCTTCGCGCGTTATGGAAAGAATGGAGAGTTTTGAGTCTTGAGTTCCTTTGCAAAAGAAAACAAACGAAAGAAAAATTCGTCATTTTTGATTGCAAAACAACAACAACAACAACATCATGCCACCGAAGAAGAAGACGACAAAGACGACGAAGGCACGAACACCACCACCAGCAGAAACGAAGAAACGCAAAACGCGATCGAAGACGCCTCCTCCTCCTGAAACGACGACGACGAAAACAGAGGGAGAAGAAGAAGAAGAAGAAGATGGTAACGGTGCAATTGTTGAGACGACGAAGAAACGAAAGACTTTGACACATCCGAGGAAAGAAGGCGTGAGCCGAAGGCGGACGACGTCGTCTCTTGAAGCGCCGATTGTTTTACTCGAAGGACACGCGGGTGCGGTGAACGACGTGAAGTTTAGCGCGGACGGGAAGTTCATCGCGACGGCAGGGAGCGATGCGTGCGTTCGGTTGTGGTCGTATGATTTTGATGATGAGGATGAAGACGAAGAAGAAGAAGAGAAAAAACCAAAGAAGAAGAAGAACAACATCGAAAACCGATTCATTTTAAGAGGACATAAGAACGCGGTTCTTTCGCTGGCATTCCTCTCCGATCAATTTTCGATCGCTTCTGCGAGCGCGGATAAATCGATACGCGTCTGGGACGTGGAATACGCAGAGCAGGTGAAGAAGTACGATAAGAGTCACTCGAGAGCGATAAACTGCGTGAGCGCGAACGAACGAGGGACGAGTTTAATCGTCTCCGCCTCGGACGACGGGTTTTCGAAAGTTTTCGACGCGAGAGTGGCGAAGAAAGAGGTGATGCAGTTGAAGCACAAGTATCCAGTCGTGTCGTGCGCGTTCAGGCAAGATGGGTTAGAATGCGCCACGTCCGGGGCGGACGGGATCGTGAGAACCTGGGATTTACGATACGCGACGAGTTTTCAAGAAACCACGAACGAGGAAGTTCGAGCGCGAGTGAAGAATGATGTGTTGTGTTTAGATACGAAAATGACGGCGTTGACGATGAAAGAGGGACACGAGGATATCGTCACTGGTCTCGCGTACTCGTATCCAGACGGATTCGAACTCGCCTCGGTTGGGATGGACGGCAAGTGTAACTTGTTCGATTTAAAACCTTTCCGAGAAAACGCCGACGCGAGAGTCGAAATGACGTACAAAGGCGTCCAAACCGATTTCGAAAAGCGCGTGATCAAGTGTTGCGCGAGTTCTCCTTCAATTTCAGCGAACGTGTCCTCGAAACCAACGTACGTCTCGTCCGGTTCAGCGTGCGGCAACGTCTTCGTCTGGGACCAAAAAACCGGCAAGATTAAATACAAACTTCCCGGTCACAAAGGCAGTTGTTTATCCGTCGCGTTTCATCCGTTTGAACCCGTATTAGCCAGCGCGGGTGCGGATGGGAAGGTGTTCTTAGGTGAGTTAGCTTTGTAACGTTTGCATTCATTGATATGATGAATCATTATTATTATTATCGTTAGTATCGTTATTATTTAGTATATTATGAACCGAGTGGAAACTTCACAACACCGAGCGCATCAGAACACCGAACAACAACGAACGAACAAAAACGAATGCCACAAACAACAACAACAAAAGCATTCGCCGGTGAAGCCGCGTCTTTCCCTTCCTCCCCTCCTGCATCTTTCGACAAATCGAACCCGTACGAAGACCCAGTCGCGTTCGTCCAACAGAGAGAACACGACACTCGAGAGCGCATGATCGACGTCGAAAAAGCGAAACTGATCCGAGAACGTCTGCGAGAGTGCTACCGAAACGAAGGCGTGAACCATTTCGAAAACTGTAAAGACTTAGTCGAGAAGTACACCGAGGCGTTCGAGGGGAAGAGTTTCGCGCGGATTAACATCATGAGAGATTCTAAATAATAATTCAGAGAGAGCGATTGAAGTGAGAGAGCGAGCGAAGTCGTCGCCGCTCCGTGTAGTAATTAGGTAGGGAAAGAGGGGAAAAGATCGAGAGAAGAGGTTGGAGTTCTCTCCCGACGACGACCGTCCACAAAAGCGACTCTTCTCAAAGAAGAAGAAGAGAGAAAGCGCTGAGTAGGTCGTCTCGAGAGTCCATTGTTTTGTAGTTGTACTAGTTTTGTAATTGATATACTCCATACGTTATATGTTTAATAGTCTACTTTACGAAAGAGAGAGAAAGAGACACGAAAGGTCCTTCGAGAACTTCATTTCGTGCGAACACTTTTGCCGCTTCATTATTTATTTATTTATTCGCGAGGAGAGAGAGCTTCTTCGAGGAGGAGGAAGAGGACGAGGAGGAGGAGTTGTCTCTCGTTTCTGTTCTTCTCGCAGGCGCGCGAGAGAGAGAGCGTTTTTGACCTCTCTCTCGTCTCATCGCATCTCGGGAAAGATTCTGTTGTTGTTGTTTCGCTCGTGTGTGTTGTGAAAGGACGCGAAGATACGAATCACATATATCCGAGAGTATTGAAAGAGCGAGACAGAACAGAGAGACACCGCGCTGGCGAGTAATACGTGATGCCGAAAATGCTCTCGCGACACGTGGGTGCCGCCATCGCCGCGAAAATGAACGAACGCGCAAAAAGGGACGATGAAAGGAAAAAGGAGGACAAGGAGGAAAGAAACGAAGAAGAAGAAGAGAGCGAAGAGGGGGAGTTTTTTAAGCGAAGAAGAAGACAATCGTCGATGCATGCGGCGTCGTCGAGAGAGGATGAAAAAGATACAGCAGCGCAGACGATGATTCGAGTGAAAGATCACAAACGACCCGGGATGATGCGGACGGTGACGTTCTTTAGCGGGAAGAGCGGCGGAGCGAAGACGGCAAATCCGGCGGCGAAAGCAGACGGAGAAGAAGAACTAGAGGGAGAAGAGGAAGAAGACGAGTATCAAGTGGCTTTAGATCGAAAGGAGGAGCTGGACGTGTTGATGGAGGATTCGTTCGACGTTTTGTTAGGCGAAACCAACGACGATGGTGCGAAGGAAAGTCAAACGTACCTGAGAAGAACGAGAACGCACGCCGCCGCGACGACGACGACGACGAGGAATGTCACGAAGACTTCCTCCGAAGATAAATACAGGAAGGAATTTCAACGAAGTAAAACTCTCGTGCATCGACGAACGCCACTTGATATCGTGGACTCGTTTGTCGATGACGGCTACGAATACGGAAAGAAATCGATGATGAAACGAACGCAAACGAGGGGAGCGAGTCGGTACGAGTTGCCGAACCCAGAGAACACGTGGTATCCAACCTTAGATATCGTCAACAAAGCGTTTAAGAACATTTTAAACGCAGTCGCAAAGAAGTTGACAAAACAGGACACGAAATTAGGGAAATACGCGAGCGGTGTGAGGAAGAAACAGGTCAAATGGACGATGGAGGTTGCGAAAATTGAGCCCAAACGAAGGCACGACGACGCGGACATAAGAATGGACGATCGGAACTGGGTGCGAGGCTCGAGATTTTTTGAGTTTTCGCAGACGAGATTCTTTACGACTTGGATCGCGACGATGGTTTTTCTCTACGTCATCTCGGAAGGTATCGATAATTGGGTCGGGGTTGCGACGGTGAACCAGATTGGCGGGTGGCGCTTGGCGTTTTTCAACGCGGTACAGCTCATCATCAACATAACGTTTCTGATTGAAACGATCGTGAAAATCGGTGGTGCCGGGCCGGTGGTTCGTATTACGCACAAAGAAATAGTTTACAACCACGAGTTCGAAGAGGAGACGGAGAAAATAGAGGAGACGTACCGATTAGCAAAATGGGAACCGTGGTCGTATTTCTTAAACTTGAGCAACATCTACGATTTCTTGGTTAACGTTTTAATCATTTACGGTTATTGCGTAGACGCTTTGCCGGGCGTTGACGACGGATGGTTGAGTCCCGGGAGAATCACCGCGTTTCGATTGTTGCGAATGATTCGCGTGTTGAAGTTTTTCTACTCGTTTCGAACATTTTCGGTGATTCTATCCGGTATCGCCGCCGGGATCAAAGGTATGGGGTGGGTGGTTATTTTACTTCTCGTCGTCATGTACGTGTACGCTGTGTTAGGCGCCACCTTATTTTCAGAGACCGACCCGATGCACTTTCGAGATTTAGGGATTTCGTTTCTGACTGCCGCAAACGTAGCCACAATGAACGATTGGCGGACATATTTGATGACGACCATGTACGGATGCGAACACTTCGGATACACCGAGGATGATTACATGGAGTACTGCCCGTATGTGTTAGATGACGACGGGGAAACGAAAATCTACGCCGAGGGGCAACCAATCGTTGCTGGCATGTATTTTCTGTCCATGATCTTAATCATTGGTAACATCATGATGTCCTTAGTTATTGGTATCATTACCGCGAAAATGGACGAAGCGAACGAACGCGTCGATCAGTTGAGAAACGAAGAGAAGAAAGAATTCACCTCGAGAACGATCGGGGCTGTCTGGAAATCGCGCAAATCGTTAGACGATAGTTTATCACTCGTACAGTACAACAAAATCATGTCCATTTTGCACTTGTTTTCGGGCATCATGGATGACAAGGAGAAAGATCAATTTGGTACTCCGGATTCGCGAATGGAACAAATACAAAGCTGGATGGCGAGAAATATAGTCTCCACGAAATGGTTCGAATCTCTCATCATGCTCGCGATCATCGCCTCGGCCGTTATTAGCGGATATGCCACGCAATTTTCGCGCTATAGCGATGATCACACGATGGTAGACAACTCCCCCAACTGGATTAGAGACGTCGAGTCGACTTTCATATATCTCTTCTTGTTTGAAATCGTAATCAAGTTCACCGTATACTGGGATCCGCCAGTGATGACTTTTTTTACCGGGAGACACAAGAGTTGGAACATATTCGATTTAGTCACCGTTCTGGTAGGTTTAGGCGGTGAGATTGCTGAGCGTGCGTTCGACGAGGCGCAATCGTTAGCGTCGTTTTCAAGAGTCGTCAGAGCGTTGCGTTTGGCGCGTTTGGTGAAAGTCATGCGTATGGTCCCGCAATTGAACATCATCATTCAATCGTTAGTGCTCGGAATGCTTTCTCTGATTTACGTGATGATTTTGATGGTGTTTGTATTTTACGCCTATTCCATTATTGGTGTAGTGTTATTTTCCGAGAACGATCCGTTCAATTTCCGAACCGTTCCGGTTTCCTCTTTGACGTTGTTTCAAGTATCCATGTTGGAAGACTGGACGGCCGTGTTATGGGTGAACATGTTCGGCTGCGACGTCGATAAATTTGGCATCAAAGACGACGGCGTTTACTATCACAACCTACAAGAAATGGAAGAGGATCCTCCGTATCCGTGCGAACACCCGAGAAGCAATCGAACAACCGCGTTTGTGTATTTCTTCTCGTTTGTGATTATCAACGCGTTGGTGTTCGTTTCCGTGTTCATCGGGGTCATCGTCAATGGGATGCAAGAAGCTACGGCTTCGATGATTATTCAAATCAACTTGAAACGAAGAACTGATGCCATCAAAGAACACTTCGAGGTCGGGATACAAAAGTTTAAAGATTTAGAAAATACGTTTCACTTGATGAATTGGAAAGGTCACCAGAAGATGAAACTTTCGCACGTTGAGGAGCTTTTGACAAAGGTCCAAGTCGAGCACAAACCGGGATATTTGCGACGCGTGATTCAACTGTGGAGCGCTCAGAATAGGAACTCAGTGGCGAACAAAATAGTCATAAGATGCCACAACGCTAAGAAAGCCGCGACGTATAGCATGAAAGAAGGCAAGCTCGAGAGGATTAGATCCATTCCAGGTGGAGAAAATTCGAAAGCAAAAAAATCGATACCGATGAGCCCGAGAAAGACGGATGCCAACACCGTCCGCAGTCGAGATCACATCTCCTTCTCCGAAGGTCTGGAGCAACAAATTCAAAACGACGACGCGAGCAAAACATCGAAAATAGCCATCGATTTCCCAGATTTCATCTTGCTCGTTTGCTTGTTAGAACAAGCTGAGTTTCTGGAAAAGTCGTACGCGCTCCACCCGAACTCGGGCAAAGAAGGCTGGGAAAGCGAGTCCTCCGTCGTTTCGGACACCAGCAGCGAAAGCGAATCCGACAACAACGAGGACGAGGACGAAGAGGAAGCCGAGCGCAAACTCCAAATCCAAAAAGAGGAATCCATCCGAATGCGACTCAAATCCTACCGATTAGGAGGACACGAACGCGCGCAGGACTCCTCCAAGTTCCGCAAACCGCCTCCCCCCTCCTTCTCCGGCCATGGCCATCCGTCGAAGCGCGTCTTTCGTAAACTCAAATTATTGGCGAAACAGTTTCGCGTGCGAGCGGAAAATAAGTTAGTCAACGTCCAAGAGAAGTTGTTCGAGGGGAGTAACCGAGTCATCGGAGAAATAAAAGTTTAATACTGCAGATGAAATATTTTATACTCGTCATAGTTTCGATTTTTTCTTGCATCGTGCGTGTGAAAGAATTTTGCCGCCAAATTTCTCGCTTCTGTCTGCCCCACAATTTCTCCTCCTCTTTTGCTCAACAATAACAACAACAACAACGAGACAAAAATAACAAAGAGAAAACAAGAGAGGGAGAGAGAGAGAGAGTGCACGAAGAAAAAGAAACAATAATAATGGTCAAGCCAAAGGTACGACGCTCCTCGCGTGATGCTACTACTACTACTAATAATAATAATAATATACGTAATGTTTTTGTGATTGATGATGATGCATCATCTTTGCCCCCAAAATTAGGGAGGAAAAACCGATCGAATTCTCTGATCTCTCTTGTTCTCTCTTTCTTTAAGCTGACATTTCATTACTTTCTTCTTCTCTTAAATGAATAACAGGACAACACCTCTGAGAACAAAAAACGCCCGAAATCGAACGACGAAGTAATCGTCCCTCGAGACGTCTCGTTACCTCTGGATGTGAATTCTCGCCTCATGTGCCGATTTCGCTCGGGGGATGAATTTTACATGGTAAAAATCATCGAAAAACGAGACGATCCGGACAAACCCGAGAATGCAAAACACGTGGAGTACTACGTGCACTACGAAGCGTTCAACAGACGCTTGGACACGTGGGTGAGCTTGATGGATTTTGATTTAGGGACGCTGGAGAAACCGAGGACGAAGGAAGTCGCGGACGCGCAACCGAGCAAAGAGGACGGGGAGAAGGATCCGAAAAAGAAGAAACAGAAGAGAGAGAACAACGAGAAGAACGATGTGAAAGTAGAAAACGACGGCGTCGCGGCGGAGAATAAGATGAAAGGCCACGGGGGCGGGCACGGGAACGCGCATCCCGACCCGGAGCACGCGGAGTTTGATCCGAGAGCGTTGCAAGAGCACGAGGAGTTCACAAAAGTCCGGAATATTTTGAGCATCGAGCTTGGAAATCACGAGATGGACACGTGGTATTTCTCGCCGTTTCCTCCGGAGTATAACGGGACCAAGAAGTTGTACTTTTGCGAGTATACGTTGGCGTTTTTCAAAAGGAAAGAGCAATTGCAAAGACATTTGAAGAAGTGCACGGTGCAACATCCGCCGGGAGAGGAAATCTACCGAAACGGAAAGATTTCCTTCTTTGAAATCGACGGGAAGAAGCACAAAATGTTTTGTCAAAATTTATGTTATTTGGCCAAGTTGTTTTTGGATCACAAGACGTTGTATTACGACGTCGATCTGTTTTTGTTTTACGTCTTGTGCGAATGGGACGAGAGAGGATACCACGTCGTCGGGTACTTTTCCAAGGAGAAGTGTTCGGAGGAAGGGTATAACTTGGCGTGTATTTTGACGTTACCGCCGTACCAACGGAAAGGCTACGGGAAATTACTGATTGCGTTTTCGTACGAGTTATCGAAGAAAGAAGGAAAAGTCGGGACGCCGGAGCGGCCTTTGTCCGATCTCGGGTTGGTGTCCTACCGAGGGTATTGGACGAGAGAGTTGCTGGCGTTGTTGGCGGATCCAAACAGACAGTTCGTGTCGATTAAAGACTTGTCGGATTTGACGATGATTAAAACGGAAGATATCATCACGACGTTGCAACACTTGAACTTATTGGCGTATCAGAAAGGCGCGTACGTGATTTGCGCGGCGCCGGATTTGATTCAGAAACATTTGAAAAACGCCGGGGGACCGGGCGTGCGAGTGGACGCGAAGAAAATTATCTGGACGCCGTATAACGCGGATAAAGAATACGAAAAGTATCGCGGGTAATAATTTTGACAACAACAAAACAAAATGTAAACTACTACAAACTACTTCACTTACTACTAGTATTATACACCCCCTAACGCTACGTATTTCGTTTCTAAAAAAGCCTCCATGCCTTCTACGGCGCCTTCGCGTCCGTAGCCGGAATCGTTCATACCGCCAAACGGCGCCTCGGGCGCAGATATAGCCCCGGTGTTTATGCCGATGATGCCGAAATTCAAACTTTCGGAAGCTCTGGTCGCTTTTGATATATCTCGCGTATACGCGTACGCGCATAAACCGGACTTGGTATCGTTGGCTAAATCATACGCTTCTTTCTCCGTTTGAAAATCGGTCACAACGGCGATCGGTCCAAAAATTTCTTCTCGCCATACCAGAGCCTTCTTTTCGTCCTCTCTCCCCGCCGCGACGATGCGTTCGCGTTTGATTTCCTTATCCATGCGTAGAATTTGCGGGTACACGAAATTTGAATCGACGTCATCTGTCGACCACCACGGCGTGGAAACTTTATCCTTCCCTCCGTAAAAATCTTCGCACGCTCGCGCGACTTTCTCCTTCGCTTTCGCGTTGATCAAAGGTCCCATGGAAAACTGGCCTTTCGGGTACGTTTTCGAGTTATCCCCGACGGATAATTTTCCCGCGCGTTCTTTAAACTTCTCGTAAAATTCCTCAAACACGCTCTCGTGGACGATGAACCGTTGCGGACTGACGCACGTCTGCCCGGCGTTTCTAAACTTTGCCATCATCGCGCCGGAAACCGCGCTGTCGATATCAGCGTCCTCGAATACGATAAAAGGCGCGTTCCCGCCGAGTTCAAGAGACAGTTTCTTCAACCCCGCTCGCTTGGCTAACCACTTTCCAACTCTCGTCGACCCGGTAAAACTAATCTTCTTCAAAGCGTCGGATTCCGTCATCGCTTCCCCAACCTGTTCGCTTTCGTTCGTCACGATCACTTCTAAAGCTTCTCTCGGCACGCCCGCCTCGTACGCCAATTCTACCAATTTCAACGCGCACAAAGGCGTCACTTCACTCGGTTTTAACAACACGGAACATCCGCTCGCCAACGCCGCGGCGACTTTCCTCGTCACCATCGCCGCCGGAAAATTCCACGGGCATATTAACCCAACCACCCCCACGGGTTGCTTAATCACCGAACACCGACTCGACGTCGACGTCGACGACGGCATGTTCCTTCCGTACGCTCTCGTCGCTTCCTCGGAAAACCATTCGACGAATGAATTCGCGTACGCCACTTCCCCCAACGCTTCGCTCCTCGGTTTCCCGTTTTCATAGGTCATCAGTTTCGCGATGATTTCTTTCTCTCGATCGATTAAGTCGTGCCATTTCTGTAGTATCGAAGCTCGGGTTCGGCTCGTGCGTGCGTTCCATTTGCCTCCTTTATTGCCTCCTCCTCGATGAAAATTTTCCTCTAAAAAATTCAGCTTTTCCAAGCACTTCGCTTTAATTGTCGTCGTCGTCTGCTGAACATCATTCGTTTTTACGAGAGAGACCACGGTGGCGATGGGTTGTCTCGTCGCCGCGTTCCTCACGACGACGATATCCTCGTTTTCCACCGCGCCTCTTTCTTTATCTGTATCTTCTTCGTCTTCTTCTTCTTCGTCTTCGAGAGGGAAAGACGTTCTCACGTAGACACCGGATTCGTTGTCTCGTCTCGAGAAATATCGAAAGAATGTGTGCTCCTTTCCGGTCCTATTCTCGAGAGAAGAAGACGAAGAGGAAGAAGAAAAGAAACGAGGACGCAAAAGATGACGTTGAAAAGAAAATCGAGGAGAGCGACCGAATGAGAGTTTTGACGACGCGTGGAGGAAGGAAAGCGCTCGCTTCTTCATGTGTGATGTGTTTGCTCGAAAAGTGATGCATTTTCCCCCATAAGGAGTCTCACCTAAAGCCGCACACATAGAACTTTGAGAAAGAGAGAGAAGAATTAAACGCACACGCACACGTGCGCTTTAAGAGCGTGCAAACATTCAGAGCACCGCGCGTTACGGAGAGATACGCATGAACACCAACGAAGATGATCTTTTCGCGACGACGATACCGTTGGCGGTCTGTCTCCCCGCCGCTCGAACAACACGAACAAGAACAACGTTTGAGAAGTCTAACGATACGAAAAAGAGTGCGAAAGACGAAGAAAACGACGACGAAACAGCATTCAGCAGCGCTTCTTCTGCGAATGAGACGATTTTATGCGCGTTAGAACAGGTCTCAAAAATCTCGGACAAAATGTGCGAAGACTTGGAACGAGAGATGGATGGTGTGCTCCTAAAACTGCTCGAGATGGACGAGCGAGTGCAAAAATGCGAGAAGAAAGTCAAGAACGCACAAAGGATAAAAGAGGATTCACTTTTGTTAGTGGTGGAGTCTTCGAGGGAGTACCCTTTTGGAGTGGTGGAGAAGAGTGGGAGGAAAAGCGGCGGCGGGATGTCTTGGTGTCGGTACGACGATACGGTGCGGGAAGCGCTCCGCAAAGCGAATGAAAAGAGACCGAAGAGGAGGGCGTTTAAAGATTTGGAGAGGATGGCACAGGAGGCGAGACGGTACGGGGACAGAGCGAGGGCGTTGGCGAGGTCTTTGATGAAAGGTGGTGATGGGGGAGGGAGAAATGAATTCGTTGTCGACGCGAAGCGCATCCTCCGTCGCAGAGGGTCCTTGGCGGACGTGGTTCCGGCAAAGACGGCGTTCTACGATTGCGAAGCGTTGCGTTTTGGAGGTAAAGGGAAAGGCGGCGAAGGAGACGCTTTAGAAGAAGAAAAAGAAAAAGAAGAAGAAGAAGTCTGGAAGGACGGTAACGAGGCGGAAGAATTGAGCGATGGTTTTGCGAAAAAACTTTTTCTCTCTTCGCCGCCGCCGAAATCAATCGCAATTCCGGAGGAATTCGTTCGAAGCGCACGCACGCGGGATGCCGATGTAAACAACGCGAGCACTTCTGCCGCCGGTGACGAAGAGAGCGTCAGCGCGAAGAAGTCGTTGGAAAGCGTGTTCAGTTTTCGTCCGAAGGCTTCAGATGCGCCCGTTGTGGTCTTTCCTGGAACGTTACCGTCGCCCGGACCATCCGCGTCAAAGAAGGATACCGGGGAGAAAAGTAAAGAAGGCGACGGCGGAACTGATTTGTACGAGTTTACGCTCACGTCCGAGAATCCGTACAGTCCGAGCGCGTTTTTACGAAATCCACCGACGAGGACGACGAGGAATGCGCAACCGCCGAAAAAAAAGAAAGGAGGAGGGAGTGCCTCTGCATTGACGAGTCAAAAACGTAGCGTTGGAACGAGTAGCAATAGCAGTAACGACAACGTCAACAGGCCGGCGCCGGCGTCCGTGCCTGCGCCTCCGCCGCCACCGCCACCCTCGAATACCTCGAGGCAAAAAATGCCTTCGCTTGCCGCAGGCGACGATGGACGCGGCGCGCTCATGGAAGCTATACGAAGAGGTGCGAATTTAAGAAAAGTTAGTGTTTCCACGGATCAGGATAAAAAGCCTCGAAAGTCGAACGCGACGAGTGATACCGACGACAAAACCAAAACAGGCGCAGGGGAGAGGACAAAAAAAACTGCCGCGGACGCATCGAGAGGCGGCGCTCAAATGAGCATGATGGAAGAACTGGCGAGTCAGTTGCAACGACGACGGTCGACCGTGGTTTCGTCGCAAAAAGACAGCACTTCTAGAAACGCAGCGCAATAATTGATTCGCGCGCAAAAATTATTGCGCGATGATGATGCGCTTCTCCTCATTCTTCTTTTAATCTCTCTACAAATCTACGCTTCTATTATCTAAACTGCTCTATTCTTTTATTATTCTTTTATTAAAGTTTTGACCGCATTTTTCCTCTTCCAGAAATTCGAGGCGTTTTAAACATTTCATCCAGCGGTAGCGTTTTGTATTGCGCAAACGCCTTTTCGCGCTCGATTTTTCGCGCCTCTCCGTAGGATTTCTCCCACCCTTTATCGATGATGTCCAAAGCGACTCGAGCTCTCTCTGTACTCCTGCTCTTCTCCATCATCTGTTTCGCTAAACGAATCGCCTCTGTCATCGCCTCACTCTTACTCTCAAATACCTTCACTTGTGCCAATCCGAAACGAACCGCGTCTTCCCCGCTCAACGCTTCACCGAAAACGCTCGCCAACTTCGCGTTGGAGGCGCCAACCGCTCGCGGAAGTTTCGTCGATAACCCCCAAGACGGGAGTAAGCCTAAATCCATATGCGTGTCAATAAAAACCGCATTTTTGGTTACCAACACGATATCCGCCGCCAATGCGATTTCAAACCCCGCGTTTATCGCGATTCCGTTCACCACGCAAACGATAGGAATTTCGCACTTTTCCATCGCGTGCACTACGTCTGCGTCGTAATCAAATTCAGACATTTGGAACACATCTTTCGCCGCGTGTAAGTTTATCCCGGACGAAAACGCCTCGTCTCCGTCGCCGGTTACTATAATGCATCTCGCTTTTGTGTTCTTCTCGTTCTCTTCCTCCTCATTCGCGAGGATAAACGCCGACGCCAACAGTTTCAAACTGTTCTTATCTAAACTGTTTCTCGTTTCCTTTCCCGAGATGGTGACGATTTGGATTCGTTCGTCCTCCTTTAACGCTCGCACGTCGACGCGACTCATTCAAAAATGGTACGTACCACTGCTCCGTTGCTCCTGCGCACAAAATCGCTCTCGTTGCGTCTCTCTTTTCTCCTCTGAAGTCTCTTTGACGGGCTGACTTTAAGTTATTATAGAGTAGTTGTGAGGTGAAAATGTGTCAAATTCTCCATTATATCTGCGCGCAGAGAAACACAGAAACACACACACATAAACGCGCAAATCATCATCCTCGTCGTCATGTTTTCTGTAGCGACATCATCATCAACAACACCAACGAGAATAGCTTCTTCTTCTTCTTCTTCTTCTTCTTTGAAGAATACTCATACGAAATGTGCTACGAAAAGGCAGCCGCAGCAACCTGGACGTCTTTGTTGCGTTATGGTCGCGAAGAACAACACCAACGACAACAAGAACAATCATCATCATCATCATCATCATCATCATCATCGTGTAAGGAAAGCTGCGCTTCTCGGGGTCGCAACGACGACGTCGTTATCGATGATGATGATGCTTCTTTCATCCCCCGAAATTGCTTTCGCGGAAGTCACGTGCAACTTGGTCACCCCGTGCACCATGCCCCCGCCGAACGGCGAGCCGAGATACATCATGCCGTCCTCGCAATACGACCCGGCGAAAGACGCCGAGGAGAAGTTTATGAAACAATTGGAAGCGAAGAGAAATAAAACGGCGGCGACCGCTACTGCTGCTGTTGTTGAAGAAGAACCGAAAGCTGTCGCGCCCGAGGCGGCTTCCGAGTAATCACGAGAGACCGAATCGCGTAACGACGATGATCTGTAGAATACTGAGACTCCCGAAGATGGCCCACAAATCGACCGAGAAGAGTTACTAAAATCAGATTCCATACAAAATGAAGCTCTTTTAGCAACAGTTGTGTATGTTGAGTCCGATGTTGGAGATTCGGACGTAGTGCGTAATTCGTTAGATTTTGTCTTCATAATATAGTTTTTACTCTGTTGCACTCTCTCGTTGAATACTACTGCTACTACTACGCGCAAAACACACGCAATACTCATAATAAAGGAACCACGCGTTACACTCCCTAAAAAATGTTGCTGTTCATCATCTGATATGGAAGACGTGGAGTGTTTGCAGCCTCAGGAGAAAGAGGAAAACTTTAGGGAAATTCGAGATGAAATCGAAGCGTTGAAAGCGATATACAACAACAACGAAGAAGAAGAAGAAGAAGTTAAAGAAGATGAAAAGAAGGTCGTCGTTATTAGTCGAGAAGATTTTGGAAAAGAAAACGAGTCGTTTACGTCGTCTGAATCGTTTTCAGAGAAGAAGATTGCGGTGACGTTCTCACCCACAAATCGAATGATTTTGACCTTCGATGGCAACTCGTATCCTTCGCGAAAAGCGTTCTCGATCGATGTGTTAAAAACGCCGGATAACTTTTCGTGGGACTTTGAAAAAACGGTCACAGAGATGAAAGACGATTTATACCTGTCAAAGAAAGGCGAAGTGTTCGCGTTTGATTTCATACAGAAGTACGAAGAAATGTTCGCGCGAGAAGACGCGCTAGCGAAGAAACGAGAGGCGAAGGAAAAAGAAGAGAACGAAAGGTACGCCAGAGAACGCAGGGAGAAACAGAAGAATATGAGCGAAGAGGAGAGGAAAACGAAAGAGGCGATATTTAATAACGATCATTTGGTGAGTTGGAAACACGAGGGTGATCCGAACGTCACGCCGTTGTTAGAAACCGAGCTGGCGGATGACGTTCGGAAGCGCTTCAAATCTCACGAAATCGTGTGTTACGAAAAATGCAGATTCCAAGCGCACACGGTAACAAACGTCCAAACGATCAAAGAAATCAAAATAGCGTTAAAGCTCATCTTACTGGACAAAAAAGTCCAAACTGCCACGCATCCGAGAATGTTCGCGTATCGAATACCAAACGACGACGATTTCAACGACGACGGTGAAACCGGCGCCGGGAAGAACTTGGCCAACGTTTTGCGTTTGCGAGGGAGCGAATGCGTCTTCGTCTGCGTGACGAGATGGTTCGGTGGGTCGCACTTAGGACCGCAAAGGTTCAAAGTCATAAACTCGTGCGCGAGCGAAGCTTTGGAGAAGGTTGGCGCGATAGGGTTCCAGAAAAAGTAGAATAGTTAGCCGATGTAATACCGCAGAGAATATTCGAAACGTGAGCGTTAAAAGTCAGTCGCTTTTGTTAGAATTCCGCAAAAAAAGCCGCCGCGTCTTTTCCCGAGAGAAACACAAAATCAATCCAAACTCGCGCGACTCTAAAACCACTTTCCGCGCGGCACTGAAAAGCAGAAAAAGCAGCGGCATCGGCGGAGTCGTCGTTCGTCATGTCGTCGTTACCATCTTTACGACGAAAGGCGGAGACTACTCATCGCGTTACGTCACGACGTGAAGGAAAAAATCAATCCGTTTCTTGCTTATCTGTTGTTCACGTGAATACGAATACTGTCGATGGAAAAGCATCAAACAAGAAGCAACAAAACGAAGACGAGGAAAAGAAGACGAGAAAAACGGAACACGGGGAGGCGACTTTTTTGACGCACTTAGTCGCCGGTTTTTGTGGCGGCGCGTTATCGAGAACCGTCACGTCGCCGTTAAATGTTGTTCAGGTGAGGAAAATGACGAACCAGCTCACTGGTTCGAGTAAACTGGTCCCTTCGCTGGTAAAAATCGCCAGGACTGAAGGCGTGAAAACGCTGTTTGCCGGAAACGCGACGATGGTTCTACGATACGGACCGAGTAAAGGTCTGAATTTTGCGACGTTTCATTTCTTTAACTCGAATTTACACGCGATTTTGGAGAAGCGGAGGGAGAAGAGAAGAACGGCTGAAGCGTCGTCGAAGAGTAGTAGTAAGAATAGAAGAAGGACAGCGAGAAAAAGCGTAGAAGTTTTAGAACAACCAGAGAAGAAAAAAGACCAGGAGATTTCGATTAAAATGCTCGCCGGAGCGTTGTGTGGAGTGAGCGCGTGTTTGTTGTTGTATCCTCTCGACGCGTACGCGACGAGGAAAGCCGCCGGGAAGATTGCGGAAAATTTTACCGGGCCGTTTTCTGTCCCGTTGGGAGTGCATCACGTGGTGAAGAAAGAAGGCTATGGTGGTTTAATGCGAGGCTTGACGCCGGCGTTGTTGGCGATTGCGCCGGAAGCAGCGTTGACGTTTGGGACGTACGATATCATCGCCGAATGGTACAAGGACACCTTTGACAAAGAGTATTGCGAGCCGCACGTTTCGATGTGCGTCGGCGCGATTTCCGCGACTACCGGGCAACTGGCGGCGTTTCCGATGGAGTTGATCGCGAGAAAAGCGGCGACCAATAGGTTTGCATTATCTTTCCACGACACGTTTCGGTTGATGGCGATGAATAGAGGTATTGGGAGTTTGTATAAAGGCGCAAAGGTCGCGGCAACGAGGTGCTTGCCGATGAGCGCGGTTTCCTTCGCGACGTACGAGATTGTGAAGCATTTGATATTATCGAGCGATAACGCGATCGTCGAGAAAGTGTTTAAAACCCCACAAGTTGTATAAAATAATCATAATCGTTCCAGTACATTATCCATACCTAGGTATATACATACTCTCGGTAGATGACTAACAATCAATACAAACTAATCTTTCTACTAGTAAGTGTGCGCTACGACAAACTACTTTTATCGAGAATCATTTAATACAGAACCTTCTGAATTTCTCAATCGAGCGAGAGCTTTGCTCGGTGCGAGTATAACACCATCGCCAAGAATCCATGCATGGCGAGAAAGTAAAGCGCAAAAAAACTGCGAAAACCTCGACTAGACAAAAGCGCTTTACCTCCCGCCATGGCTAATCGATCGTGTGTCGCTAAATTTGATGAACCTCCATCCTCGCTTTCCGTGCGTTTGAACGCGTTGAACGGGTTCAATCTTGCCAAGTATTTATCGCGGTATCTGCTCACGACGCCGCCTTCGTCGCCGCCTAAACTCGCGCTCTCTAAATCACCGTGACCGCCTCCACCGAAACCACAACCGTATCGCTGTGCGCGTTTGCGCATGCCATCTGAGATCGCCAAACGGTCCACGCCAATCGTCACGCCACCAACGCCGCACGAATACCTAGCGCTTTTGTTGGCAGATTTTTCCGTTTCTAAGGAATCGCTCAAAGGCACGCCAGATTCGTCTACGCGAAGAATTTTGACTGCCGCGGAGGCACCGCCTGATATCTTTGACGCGTAATATTTCTGAACGTACCGAATCTTTTCGAAAAGTTTGACGTTATCTTCTTCGAGTTTTGTGACTTTGGCGCTCGTCGAGGAGAGTTCAGTCGTGACGCGAGCTTTCTCCTCGTCGAGTTCGGAGACTCGGCGTTTGAATCGGTCTCTTTGCGAAGCTAGAATTGCAATCATATCCGTATCTGTAGTCGTTGTCGTGGTTGTCGAGGACGATGATGGGTCGTGTGTTGCGGCAGATGATGTTGATGTCGTTCGCTTCGCTAAGTCGTCCTCTAAAACTGAAATAGTTTCCGCGGCTTGCATCAATTTCGTCTCCGCCGCGACCGCTCTTTCGACGGCTACTTCTTTCTCCTTGTTCGCGTCGTCTTTCGCGCGTTTCGCAACGGCAATCTCTGCGGCTAATCTTCTGTTCTTGTCCCGAACCGCAATCAGCGGTTTACCGCCGTTGCCTTCGTCTTCCTCTCCTTCGCCTCTTTCGTTGGTATCGTCGCTTCCCCTAATCGACATAGCTTCGGCTACGTCACCATCTTCAGAATCCACCAGCGCTTGTAACACTCGCACTCTTTCTCTCAATTCCTCGACAACTTTCGCACCGCTCATTTCCGCGTTGCTCTGTTCCTTCATCAGTTCTCTCTTCGTTTCTTCCAATTTCAATTTCGTCTCCGTTAACTGTTTCGTTAAACTCGCGACGTTCTTTTCCGCCTCTTTCGCGACTGCCACCGACGCGTTCTCCATCTCCTCCACATCTTCCGCCAGTTTTGCAATCATCCTCTCTTTCACTTGTAGCTTTTCCTCCAGAGCCGCGACGCCGAGTTCCGGGAGACTGTTGTTATTACTCCTCATCGTCATACCTACTCCTCCGCCGTTATTGATGACGTTGTTCGTCTTATTCACGAATTCCTCCTCGCGTTTCTGCAATTTCTCGGCTTCGAGTTTCAAGCTCTCTCGATCTTTCGCCAACGTCGACTTCATCTCCACCTCGTTATTTTCTAAATCAAAAATGCGACTCTGCGCCTCGTCGTGTCTCTTCCTCAACTCTCGTAAATTTTGTTCCGCCTCGGCGAATTTCTTCCTCGCTTGATCCGCAGCGTTTTCCGCCGCCGATTTTCTAACCTCCAAAACCTTCGTCTTCTTCTCCACTTCTCGAGTTAAGCGCTCCTCGAATCCTTCTCGTTCTTTTTCCAACAATTCTGAATCCACCGTGCTTTGCTTGCTCCTCTGCAACTGTCGGAGAGACACGTCCAACTCGCTCCGCAACGCGGACGTAGATTCGATTTCTTCAATCGCCGAGAGCAAGATGGAATCCTCTTCCTCCGATGACGACGACGATAAAGAGGAGACATTCTTGCCAGTCTCCCTGTTCTCGTCCTCGTCATCCTCCTCCTCGTAACTCGTCTTCACTCGTTCGCGCAAACGTTGCACCTCTTTCAACAGCGCCTTCACCAAGACGTCGTCTTTTTCCTTGTTTTTGTCATCACTCGCATCATCAGAAGTTTCCCGCTGCTGCTGCTGCTGCGCTTTCTTCACGATTTCCATCAACTTCGCATCCGACGCCTTATCCTCTCGTTTCCTTTCCGCCTTCGTTTCCTTTATCTCTTTCCTTTTCTTCTCTTTCGTTTCCTTCCTGCGCTTTTTTTCCTCTCGCATGAGTTTCAACTTTTGGACGACGTTTCTCCCTTTCAGCGTTGTTCTTTTGCTCGCGTCGTCGTCGTCGTCGTCGAAAACGACCAAACCGGTGTCTTCTAACCGTTGCACCACGTGCTCTTCCACCGCATCCAACGCACTGTTGATGATTTTGTCCATCGCGTTGCTCATTCTCTCTCTCTCTCTCTCTTTGATGGTACTCTAGTTCTTGTAGTTGTTTTGAGGGATTTGGCTGCACGTTCGTATCTTGAATAAAAAATACGCGTAAAGAAAGCTTCACAAATAATGTCGCTTTTCCGCGCATCATCGTCCTCCTTTTCGCGACATTTTACAACACGAACGAAAAAGAGATCTGAAAGAAGAAAAGAAACACGACCGCGAATGTTGCGTTCAATCGGACGAAAAGTGTTCGCGTCGGTCGGATATTCCGATGCAAAAAGCGGCGATGTCAAAGAAAAAACGGGAGAGGAGATACGAAAAGAAAGCGCAGAGGTGAGGAAACAGAAAGTGTACTTGTTCACGAAATCGCGATGCGACGGCGACGCGACGATGAAATCAATCTTGGGAGGGAAAGGTGCTGGACTCGCGGCGATGACGAACCTCGGGTTGAGAGTGCCACCGGGAGCGACGCTGAGCGTGAACACGTGCAAGGAATATCTCGAAAGAGGGAAAGAGATATTCAAAGGCGGGTTGGAGGAGTTGATTTTCGAAGCCGTGGACGTGATCGGCGAGGAAGTGTCGAAGATATTCTGGAGGAAGAGTACGGATTTTGTCGGCGAGGAGTTGCCTTTGTTGTTATCCGTGAGATCTGGGGCAGCTGCGAGCATGCCTGGGATGATGGATACGGTGTTGAATCTAGGATTGAACGATCGAGTGGTGGACGCGTTGACGGCGACGTCTTTTACGGAGGAATCTGGGAAACGTTTTTTGTACGACGCGTATCGACGATTGTTGGATTTGTTCGGAGACGTCGTGTTTGGGATTCCGCACGAAGACTTTGAGAGAAAACTGAGAAAGTTGAAAGAGTTGAGAAACGCGCAAAACGACGTCGATTTGAACGCGGATGATTTACAATCTTTGTGCGAAAGTTACAAAGACGTCTACGACGCGCACGATAAAACGTTCCCGCAGGATCCGGAGGAACAGTTGATGTTAACCATCGAGGCGGTATTCAAGTCTTGGAATAACCCGCGCGCGCGCGTCTACAGAGAGGTGACCAAGACAACTGGCCTAGCGGGAACTGCCGTCAATATTCAAGCGATGGTGTATGGGAACTTGAACGACAAGAGCTTGAGCGGAGTGTGTTTTACCAGATCCCCGGCAACAGGCGACGATACGATCTACGGCGAATGGTTGCAATCTTCGCAAGGCGAAGACGTGGTAGCTGGTATTCGAACGCCCGAGCAAATCGAAGATATGGCAAAATTCGGATTCGGCGACGCTTTGGAGGAGTTGAAAGAGGCTTGCGATGTCCTCGAGAAGGCGTATAAGAACATGATGGACGTCGAGTTTACCGTCGAAGATAACGTGTTGTATATTTTACAGTGTCGGGTGGGCAAACGAACTGGAATCGCGGCACTTAAAATCGCCACTGATCTCGTCGAGAAGAATAATCTGATCTCTCCGAGAGATGCCGTCGCGAAGTACGTCAACGTCGAACACATCGAACAAGTCATCCACCCGACGTTTCGTCGCCCGACGTTCACGTCTCTGGGAGGCGGTATCGACTCTTGGAACGTTTTGGCGGAAGGACTAGCAGCCAGTCCAGGGTGCGCGTCAGGACGCATCGCGTTTACATCTGCGGATGCTATTAAGATGCACAAATTTGGCCAGAAAGTTATCCTCGTCCGAGAAGAAACGAGCGCAGAAGACGTTGGAGGTATGCACGCGAGCGAAGGATTTTTAACCGCGCGCGGCGGGATGACGTCTCACGCTGCCGTCGTGGCGCGGGGTTGGGGGAAACCGTGCGTCGCGGGAACAAAGTCCATGCACTTTGTCGATCACGAGTATCATGTTGCTCCGCATCCTCGCCTTGAGCATATTGACCTTACCACGCATCCCGACGCGCTCGAACCGGCCGATACGCCAAGAACTATCGTCGAACGATCGGTCGTGTTCGAAGAGTATCCGGACGTTTCGTTCAGAAAAGGCGATTTCATATCCATAGACGGCACGCGAGGCGAAGTCATCGAAGGTGAAAAAGAGTTGGAACCGTTGGGAACCGCCGTAAAAGACAACAAAGCGTTGATGGATTTCATGGAATGGGTCGACGATATCCCATCCGAGACCGTCGTTTACGCGAACTGCGATACGGAGAAAGAAATAAGGTTCGCCATGGAGACGTTTGGGGCAAAAGGTGTCGGTTTATGCCGCACGGAACACATGTTCTTAGCATCTCCCGATCGCGTTCGATGTGTTCGCCAGCTATTCCTCGCGAGCGACGAAGACGCTCGCGCAAAGGCTTTGGCGGATATCGAACCGATCCTGAGATACGATTTCGCAAACCTTCTTCACGCCGTGGGACACGAGAAGTCCATCACGATTCGTTTGTTAGACCCGCCCGTGCACGAATTTCTACCGAAAGATACCGAGTTAGACGATCCGGAGATCTTGGAAGAAATCACAAAGTACTGCGGCGTCTCCGAGACGACGTTGCGCGCGAAAATCGCAAAGTTACGCGAAACGAACCCCATGTTGGGAAATCGAGGATGTAGGTTGGGAATCTCACATCCGGGAATTACGGCCATGACCACTCGCGCTATCGCGCACGCGTATTACGACGCGCACGAGAAAACTGGCATCCAACCGGTCGTCAAAATCATGATCCCGCTCGTCGCTACGGTCAGTGAATACCTCCAACAAGTCCACATCATTGATCGCGAGATGCACGCGGCGTATTTGGCGAGACGCCACACGCTTCGCTTCGCCAAAGAACACTTTGAAAGCCGATTGGCAAAAGAACGCGAATACGAGCTCGATTACCATCCGTTTAAAGTCGGGTGTATGCTCGAAACGCCCCGATCTTGCTTAATCGCGAAGAACTTGATCGACATCGAAGATGTCGGCGAGGAAAACTTCCCCCTTCGAGCGTCGTTTTTCTCTCTCGGCACGAACGATTTGACGCAAATGACATTCGGCTACTCGCGCGACGACAGCTCGTTTTTCCAAGCGTACGAGCGCGAGAAAGTCGCCTTAGTCGACCCGTTCGAAATTCTAGATTGGGACGGCGTCGGTAAGCTCATCGAAATCGCCTTAAACGAGATCACCGAGGAGGAAAAGGAGGAGGAAACCGACAAAGACGAAACCGGCAAACCGAAAAGTCGCCCTCGTCGTCTTCGTCGCCTCGCCGAAGTCTCCGCGTGCGGCGAACACGCCGGAAACCCAAAATCAATCGAATTTTTCGTGAGAAATAAAATAAACGTCGTCTCGTGTTCTGCCTTTCGCGTGCTCGGTGCGAGGTTAGCCGTCGCGAAAGCGCAGATTCACACGGAGGAGGACGAAGAACGCGAAAGAGAGTGAGTTATACGAGAGAGAGAGAGAGAGAGGAAGCGTTTTACGAGAGAGAGAGAGAGACAAAAAAAATTTCTTCAGAAGAATTGAAAAAAATTGAAGTCAAAAAATCAGTCAAAAACGTCACACGTTCCGCCGCAAAAAACACTATAGACTCTCTCATAATACCACTAAAGAAAGAAATATGAAGCGTACTCATCGGCATCAAGGAGGACAAAAAGCAAAACATCAAAGTCACCTTTACATCGCGTTTGTGGTCTGTTTTCTTCTCGCGTTTCTGCGTCTCGCGCTCGCGCGAGATGAGACAGAGGAAGATTACATCATGAACAATCGGATGGAGGAAGACGAAGCTCGAGAATCGGGGATGTTCGTGCCGCACATGGTGGGGACGACGCGGGGTCATCATCGACAGCAACAACAACCACCGCCGCCGAATGAGAACAACAACCATATGCCAGTGTATGAGCAGCAGCGCGAGCAACAACACCATCGACAACAGATGCCACCACCGCGCGGAGAAGAACAAGAGCAGAGTGCGCAGCAGCAACGAATGCCACCACCACCGCCGAATGTGGTGCCTGAGGAGTTAGAATTAGAATTAGGAGAGGAGGAAGAGCACGCGCATCAGCAAAAACCGCCACCGCCACGTGATGATGATGATGTTGATGACGACGCGGAGGATGACGCTGAGTCGTTTCCGGATGACCAGCAGCAGGAGCAGCAGGAGCAACAGCAGCGGCGACAACCGCCGCCGCCGCCGACGAAGCGCGGGCCGCCTCCGGGACAACAGCAGCAGCAACAACAACAACAGCAAGACGACCAAGAAAAACAGCAGGAGAAAGGAAAAAAGCAGCGCTTAGAGCAACAGCAGCAAGCGCAGCAGGCGAAAGAGAAGAAAAAACTCCCGACGCCGGAAAAGAAGCAGTTGAACGAATATTTAGACCACGTGTTAGAGGACCAACCGGTGAGACGATTAAACGTTCTGGGTACGTTCTCAGACGCGGCCGGGCATTTGGAGAGACAGTTTTTGTCCAAAGCGTCCATGGAAGCGCACTCTAAGATTAAAGAGTGGATGGCGGATGCCGGTTTGAGGGTATTCACGGATGCCGCGGGGAACATTCACGGCGTTTTGGACGCGACGACGCCGCCGTCGTTAGACGAACACGGTGAGAAGATGATTCGTAAGGAGATGTTTGTTGGGTCGCATTTAGATACGGTCATCGACGGGGGTATGTTTGATGGTGCTTTAGGGGTCGTGGTGGCCATCGCCGCCACGAAAGCGTTGAGACGAACGAACCCGGTGAGAGAGTATAACATTCACATCATCGGTTTCTCGGACGAAGAAGGCGTTCGTTTTGGGTCCACTTTCCTCGGTTCGCGAGCGATTGTTGGGACGTTGCCGGACGACGTGTACGACGTCGTCGATAAGCAAGGCGCGACGTTCTTACAGGCGTTGAGGAACGCCGGTTTACCGGGCACAAAAGAATCTATCACATCAGCCAGACTTCCGAAACAATCGTTCGGAGCGTACGTGGAAGTTCACATCGAACAAGGTAAAGTTCTCGAACTCGGGGGGTTTCCCATCGCCGCCGTCGCCGGCATCGCCGGGCAAACCAGACTAAAAGTCATCATCAACGGCGTTCAAGGACACGCCGGGACGACGCCGATGGTTGCCAGACGCGATTCAACTCCAGCCGCGGCTGAAGCCGTCCTCGAAATCGAAAAGAGATGTAAAAAAGGCGGCGTTGGCGAAGCGTTGCCGGAAGTCATGCTCGTGTGTACCGTCGGTGAATTTCAAATCTTCCCAGGCGCGACCAACGTCATTGGTTCTCGAACCACGTTTTCGGTAGACATCAGAGCGCAATCCGACCGCGTTCGTAAAAACGTTGTCCAAGACGTCACGCGGAAAGTGCAACTGATTTGCCGAGCGCGTGGTTTAGAGTGCAAAGTCCAGCGCACCCACGAAGCCTCTGGCGTGACCATGGATCGAAGACTGACGAAGCAACTCGAAGACGCGTGCGATCGAACGACGGAAGAAATGCACCGCCGTGCCTACGATCTCTACATGGAACAACAACGTCTCCAACGCGAAGAAAACGACTACAACGACGACTACAACGACGACTTCGGCGACTTCAACGACGATTACGATGGCGACGGCGACGAGATGCGAGACGAAGACCAAAGCGACGATTTGTTCTACTACTCGGACGCGCAAAAGAAAAAAATGAACTCCAAGCAGCGCCGACGAACCAACAACAAACGAAACAGAAACGACCGAAGCGGTTTCACTCGAGAACCCGTCATCACTCGTCCGCCAACTTTGGTTTCCGGCGCCGGCCACGACGCGCTCGCCATGGCCGATGCCATGCCCGTCGCCATGCTCTTCGTTCGATCGAAAGACGGGAAATCGCATTCGCCGGAAGAGTACACGTCGCCGGAAGATATCGGCATGTCCGCGAGAGTCTTGTACAGATTTTTGCAAACCTTCACTTTTCCCGAAGACGAAGAGAACGATTACGTCAGCTATTACGACTTACCATAAATAAGAAAACTACTCTAGTATTTATTATATACACGTGTAGTATTGCGTGTGTGTGCAAGAATACGATAATAGGAAAAGAGAATAAAGAGTACGAGTACTACTACGCATCAAGACATATTTTAAACAGTAACACATCAAGACGTTTTAAGATTTTTGCTCCTTTTTTTTTAATTCGTTTGATGAGAAAAGGCAACTCCTCTTTCAAAAAATTTCCTCAAAATCAATCACAAATTGACACACGCTGTGCGCTTTTTATTCTTCTCTCATATTAGAAGAAGAAGAAGAAGGTTTCGTCGGTGTTTTACAAAAACGATCATCGACGATGAACGACGAGGAAACCTTGATTCCTGGAGGAGAGGATGGGAGTACTACTACCGCGAACACTCAAAGACGACCTCCGCGTGTATCGACGACGAATTCGAATCAAAATCAACATCAATCCGGTGTGTCCGCATTCGCGCGAAATTCAACGAAAAAGTCGAGAAACATTCACAACAACACAACGTCGTCGTCGCCTCGAACGAGTGGCGGCTTAAGTGTAGTAGGTGGTTTTAGAAACCCTCGAGAGACGTTTCAGAACATCGCGGCGACGGCTGCGGGGACTTTAGAAGATCGGAACACTTTGATGAATTCGAGTTCGAGCCCGAGAGAATCTGCCCCGGCGGTTGTCTTCGGGGCGACGGTTTCGGACAGAGAGACGAACATGGCGAGTTTACGATTACGACGAATGACGGCGTTTGAGTCGCACGATTACGACCCAATCGATTGCGACATCGAAGAGGAACAGTTAAGAAGCCGAAAGAGAGCGGAATATCAAAACGAGGAGTGGTGGAAGTGGACGCTCTCGGCTATCATCGGCGTCGTGATGGGTTTCGTGGCGTTCGTCGTGGACGGGTTGGTGGATAAGTTGAACTCGTTTAGGTTTGGGATGGCGATGAGATTAGTCGTCGGGGATGGAGAGAACCAAGACGCGTCGAAGTTTTACGCGTACATCAGTTCTCTGTTTGTGACGTGCTGTTTAGCCGCCGTCGCTGGAGGGCTGGTGAGTTACGTGGAACCTTTGGCAGCCGGCAGCGGGATTCCAGAATTGAAGACGTATTTAAACGGCGTGCATTTGAAAGGGTTGTTGAGATTGAAAACACTTTTGGCGAAATTAGGTGGCGTGGCATTTAGTATTGGCGCTGGTTTGATTGCCGGTAAGGAAGGACCGTTCGTGCACGGCGGCGGTTTGGTTGGCGGCGGTTTGTGCTCGTTCGGTTCGCACTCGCTCGGGTTCAAAACCAGAAGACCGAACCATTTTAGAAACGATAGAGATAAGCGAGATTTTGTGGCTATTGGTACCGCGACGGGTGTTGCGGTTGCATTTGGCGCCCCAATCGGTGGAATGTTGTTCACCGTAGAGGAAGGGACGTCGTTTTATAACTCGTCCATGTTGTGGCGAGGCTTTTTGGCCACGTGCGTCGGCGTGTTGACCTCGCACTGGTTAGAGCAGTTGGACTTCGACGCCACAGATTTCGCGCGCGCGAAATTCGGGACGCACAGAGATTTTGGTTTATACACCGACGACGAGGCGAACTACTCGAAACAGTACTGGTGGTACTTTTGGGAGGTGCCAATCTTTGCGATGATTGGATGTTTAGGCGGCTACATCGGCGCGTTGTTCGTCAACTTGAACGTACGAGTGACCGCGTGGCGAGCGAAATACATACCGGTAAACGATAAGTTCAGACGATTTTTAGAAGTCATCGCGGTCGCCGCGTTAACTTTTACGGTCATGTTTGTCTTTATGGCGGCGAGTCCGTGTTTAGAAATCCCGGCGCCGCTGAGAGACGGACACACGAATCTAGCCAACGAGTTGGACAGGTTTGAGTACGGCGAAGCGAGTAAGGAGGAAATTCGTACGGATTTCTTCTCGAAAATGTATTGTCCGGAGGGATATTACAGCTCTTACGGTCAATTGTTCTTCGTTCCTCTGTCGCAATCGTTCAAATTTCTCTTGCACCTGGGCGAAGTTGGCGAGAATGGGCAAGCGCACGAGTTTTTGTTTCGATTTGATTTATTAGTGTTTTACTTCTTAGCGATGTTTTCGTTAATGACGGTGACGTACGGCGTTGGTGCACCCACGGGTTTATTCGTCCCGTCTTTGGCGGTCGGCTCAGCCATGGGCCAAATTTGTGGGAGGATCGTCAACTCTGTCAGCGGTTGGATATTAACCGACGTGCAAATAGATTTACACGCGTACGCGGTTATCGGGGCCGCCGCGAGTTTAGGCGGGGCAACTCGAATGACCATAAGTATTACCGTTTTGGTCATGGAAACGACGGGATCGATGCAATTAATCATTCCGTTAATGTTGACTATTTTCTGCGCCAAAGCAGTCGGCGATCGGTTCTCCCATGGGATTTATGACACGCACATCAAAATTAGAGGCGCGCCGTTCTTGGAAGAACCGGAATTAGCCGGGCCAGCCGGGGATAAATTACGCGTCAACGAAGTCATGGCGAAAACCATGATTACGATCAAACCGCGCATGCGCGTGAGGGATTTGATCGGTATCTTAGCCTCGAACGATCACGGCGCGTTTCCGGTGACGGAGAATCCGCCCACGAAGCCGGGAGAGCCGTTCGAGTTACACGGCACGATTACCCGAAATCGTTTGTTGAAAATGATCACGCACAGAATAGGTTTCTTCGATGGGAACCCAGAGTCTCGACCGGCGGACGTGTACGGCTACACCACGGCCAAAGACAGAGACGACTTGCTAGATAAGTTGAAGCAGATTCCGTTCAAGTCACCGCACGTCGCCGAAGTCGCCGCGTCTTTATCGTCCGTGGAGATGGACTCGGCGTGGATCGACGTCTCCCGATTGATGCAACGCCACCCGTTCATCACCCACGCGGATGCGAGAGTCTCCAGAGCCTACCGCATTTTCCGAACGATGGGTTTGCGACACTTGTACGTGACTCCGGATAAACCGTTAGTCGTCGGCGTCATGACAAGAAAAGACGTCATTCAAGAAAACACGAGCTTAACGTTGGGCGAAAAAGCGGAACGAATCATGGCGGAGAGACGATCGAGTGGCGGCGGTGGTGTTGACGGCGAAGCCGAGGGCGCGGATGCTTTCCCAGGAGGCGCGAACTTGTACTCGCACGACTACGCCGACCGCTTCAAATCGAAGAAGAACGAACCGTCGTCCGCCCGCCGCGGCGTCGACGAGCGCGGCGGCGGCTCGACCGCAAACGACGACTGGAACAACCAATTCGGCGACGACGACGACGACCACCGCTCCGACGAGGAAGAAGACGAACGTTTGCCGTATATCCCGTATTACCAAGGAAACGCAGGCGACGACGACGACGACGACAATGATGACGACCACCACCGCGGTAACCGCGACGCTCAAAACGCCGCCGCCGCCGAGGACGGTACCGAAAACACCGCCGATACCGAAGGATCAGGAGGGAACGGGGGATTCACCAACATCTCCGGTGCCTCCATCGTACGAAGAGCAAACGGGCCGGATAATTTGTAATACCATATACTACCACACGACTCACATTCGCGCGTATATATATACTACTACCGTAGTAGTACCAGTGTGACTCTTTTCTGCGTTTTATTAAAAAAGAGATGTTTGAGCATGTTGAGTGCAAAATCGATGATGAAAACCCAAAAAGAAAAAAAGGTGAAAAAAATGTGCTGACGCACGCATTTTTCTTCGTTTGAATCGCACCCGATTCTCCCACATTCTCAAAGTGTCATCATCGCTCTAAAACTTTACCACGACGTCCGAAAAAGTGTCTCTCTCATCGCCCTTACACGCTGGTTGTTGTTCTCTTCTTCCGTCTCGACGACAGAGTGTTATTATTAAACGCGCGACTGTTGTTGTTGTTGTTTCGTTTTGAGAGCGAGAGTGTTGAGATCATCTCATCTTCGTTCGGGAGAAACGATCTACAAACAGTTGACGAACGACGTCGAAGATTTTTTAGCACGAGTCGTAAACACACACACGCATAAAGAGTGAGAGACAGAAAGACACAATCATCCAGAGAAGAGAGAATAAAACAGACAAATATACGAATAATGGGCGCGTACCTCTCGCAACCGGTAAAAGAGAAAGAAAGTTCAGACGGCGGGAACGTGAAAGTGAAGTTCGGGACGAGTGCGATGCAAGGCTGGAGGACAAGCATGGAGGATTCGCACTGCGCGGTGCCGGATTTAGACGAAAACACGTCCTTCTTCGCGGTGTTTGACGGCCACGGCGGGAAGGAAGTCGCTTTGTACGCAGGGAGGTACCTTCCGCAAATATTGAAAGATACGAACGCGTACAAGGAAGAAAACGATTTGAAACAGGCGTTGGTGGAGTCGTTTATGAAAATCGACGAAGTCATGAAGGATAAAACGAACGCGCAAGAGTTGGCGGAGTTGAGCGGGAGGAGACGGTTTCGGGAGGAAGAAGAGGATGCGGATGAAAAAATGTCGGCGGGAGGCTCGAGAAACGTGAACGAAGCCATTCGAAGGGCGCTCAAGGAGAGGTTGTTGGCGGAAGGGACGCCGAGCGAGGAGGTGGATTTAATCATTCCGAGTTTAACGAATGACGACGACGAGGAGGAGGAAGAAGAGGTGAATAAAAAGAATGGCGAGAGAAAGGAAGGAGGAGAAATCGGGAAAGATAGTTCTAAGAATACGGCGGCGAACGAACAACCCGTCGCGTCTACGTCTTCTGCCGGCGGCGGTAAAAAGAAGTTCGTGCCTTTATCCGAGGAAGAGTTGAGCGAATGGGAAGGTCCAGTCGCCGGCGCGGCGGCGGTTTCGGTCGCGTTGAGAAACGGGGAAATTATATGCGCCAACGCCGGCGACTCGAGAGCGGTGTTGTGTAGAGACGGTAAAGCTATCGACATGTCTCGAGATCATAAACCTACGGACGAGGACGAATGCGAGAGAATTGTCAAGGCGGGAGGGTTCGTGGCCGACGGTCGCGTGAACGGGTCGTTGGCGTTGTCTAGAGCCATCGGCGATTTCGAATATAAAAGAAACAACGTCCCGGACGACTTGCCGCCAGAGTTATATTGCGTGACTGCTAATCCCGAAGTGAAAACGTTTAAATACGAACAGGACCAAGACGAGTTTATAATAATCGCCTGCGACGGCGTTTGGGACGTGATGACCAGTCAAGAGTGCGTGGACTTTGTTCGCGAGCGGTTGTGTTATAGTTCAACGAAAGACGGTGTGGTGCCGCCAGAACATCTCTCGAAAATCACCGAGGAATTGTGCGATGCGTGTTGCGCCACGGACACGAGAGGGAGCGGATTGGGATGCGATAATATATCCGCGGTTATCGTCCAGTTTTTAGATTCCAAGAAATATAAAGAGACGACGGAGAAATATAAAAATAATACGTCGAGTGTAGAAGGCAAAGGAACGAACCAAGCGCTGGATGATGATGCGAAGGAGGCAACTGCCGCCGCCGCCGTCGGTAATACTAACAAATAATAATTGAGGATGTATACTACATGTAGTTCACTAATATTTAACAAAATAGACATATAATATAAAAGCAATAATTCTTTGATTGATTAATACTTAAAAGAGACTACTTCTGTACTACTTTACGCGCCTCCTCGACAAACTCGCGAACGAGAGGCATCATTTTTCTTCCTCTAAAGTTAATGCACCAGTTTGAAATTTGTCCTGAAGACATCCCAGTCGCCTGCGACAGAACCATCTTCTCTTTTCTCGACGGATACGGGTGATGAACGTTCTCGTACATCCAGTCTTTTAACGGCTTGGTAATCCTTCGAGTGGACGCCGCGCTTCCCGGTTTCAACCGTTTCTTCTTTTCTTCCATCATCATCCTCGCGTCTTGGCACAATCTCCTGGTATCATCATCCTCGACGCTAAAACTCTTACCACCACCACCCCACGACGCGACGGCGACGTAATCCGTCATCTTCTTCACCCGCTCCAACCGTTTGTTCATGATCCTTTTCACATTTCGTTCCGTCTGCGTGGCGATGGATTTTTTACTACTCAACGATGTTAAACAGTTCTCTTCTTTTTTGTCTTCTTCTCGTTTGTTCATCGTCGACGAGACATCTCGAAGCGCCTCTCTCAGCGCGTTCGTGAATTCCCGATTATTATGATGATGTTCTTCTTCTTCTTCTTCTTCTTCTGTATCTCTCCTAAACAGTTCCACCCGTTTCGCGATATCGTCTCTCCTTCCCTCGAACGAGGAGGAAAACCCGTTTATTAAAGCCCTCCTCTTCCTCTGCGTCTCTTCTTCTTCTTCTTCTTCTTCTTCTTCTTCTGCGTTCATCGTGGTGATGCGTCCTTTGATCTCGCGATTGTTTTTTTAAATGTGTTTGACCTTCTTTTTGCAAAAAAAAAGGCGTTACGAGTACTCGTTCGGTCGCCCTATTAAATTCTCAGCCGAAGATATTTTTTAGACAGATCGAACGAGAGAGCAGACGAACGAGAGAGATAACGTGACCTGACCTTTCCGTGACCTTTCCGAAAAGACGACAGCACAAAAATCATCATCGTCAGCGCAGCATCCTCTTCTTCGTCGAGCGCACTGTTTTGTGCACACGACGCTTCATCGCGTTTTAACGAAAAAAAGGCGATCTCTAAAGACGATGATCTCGATGACGAATGCGGATCAAAATCGAGACGACAAAGTGTCCAGAGGGAACAACAACATCACCCCGATTAAAATCAGAAAAGTTATTCCAAAAACGGAGGACAGACGAGACAAAACGACTTCTCCGGGGAATCATCATCATCAGCGCTCGGAAGAGGAAGACCAAGAAGACTCATCGCCTCAATCGCGATCGCGTTCGATGACCGAAGATGACGATCAGGTGTTATTAAATTCGAGAGGTCAAAGTCCGAGGAGAAATTTACAGTTCACGACGGCGACGAGCAACAACAGTCGAGAAGGATCGTCCGTGGCGAGTTCGGAGGAGGATTTGCAGGTTGCGAATGGCGAGCGGATTCGAGGAGAATCGTCGTCGTCGGGGAATAAGAACGAAAACGATTCAGACGAGAATCCTGAAGAGAGAACCAACATAATAAACAACGGAGGAGAGAGTAAACAACAAAATCAAGGTATTAAAAGCAACGTCGTGCAACGGATGGGAAGATGTTCGTCCACTTCGTCTATGATAAGTTCGACGGCGAAAACGGACGAGTACGGATTACAGACCAAGCCGTGCACCGTCGCTCGATTGGACGGGTATTGTTACGGGTTTCCGGTGGACGAGAGGAAAGAGAAGGCGTACTCGAAAGCGAGGAAACAGTTGATGAAACAAAAAGACAGAGCGAGCGAGAGTTACGCGAGGTACTCGAAAGCCAGGAAGGTGTGGAAAGAGGCGAAGAGGACGAGCGGGAGTTCCGGGAGTAGCGTGACCAACGTCACCAACTCGGCTATAAACGAAGCGTTGAATCAGTGCCAACGCGAAGTTGCCAGAAACGGTTTACCGGAGAAAAAGAGAGCGAAAGCGTGGTTGGACGCGTTATCCGTGAAATCGAAGCGGGATAATTGCGAGAAGACGTACGAGGAGTACTCGCAATTGAGCGAAAGAGAACGATTCGATCGCGAACGCGCGAGCGTCAGAGTAGATTTGATCAACGTGTTTCCGGATCATCCGAGATACTCGCTAGGCGCCATCGACTCGATGAAAGAACGCAAAGAAGAAGGAGAAGAAGAAGAAGAAGAAGGAGGAGAAGAAGACCAAAAGATACAGCACGAATTAGTTACTGAATCGTTAGATAGGTTGAGATCGAGTAGCGCGCGCGGCCAATCGTCGATGACGAGTAGCGGGAACGAGTCTTCGAGCGGCGGCGAAATGTATAGCAACTCCGCCAGCCCAAGATTTTCGCAACATCAAAATCACATCCAGGCGATGAACAGTTTTGGAGAGACTTTCGTCGGGTCGCCCCCGCGTTCGCCCCACGGGTTGAGAGGCTTTAAAAAAGAAGACGACGAAGAAGGCGTCTTCGTCTTCGAAGGCGACGCTCTTAAACGAACGACGAGTAGCGAAAGTGATGGCACCTCAAACGATAGGGACGATACCGCTGATACTACCAAAGAGGAACCGCAAAACGCAATCATGCAACTCTTGACGGGTTCTTTCTTTGAGAAATTGAATATGTTCCCGGCGCGAGTATCGAGCATCAAAGAGGAGGAAGGGAGAGAAGGTAAGAAGAAAGCGAACAACAACAACAACGACGACGACGACGAAGATGAAGAAGAAGACGACGAAGATCAATTTAGATTACCGGAAAACTATATGGACTCAACATCATTACAATATTTCGGGAAAATGGAACGTGTTTTGATGGCTTTCAGCGCGCGCTCGCCGAGAGATTTGGAAAAATCACACGTCGTCGCAGCGGCAATGTCTTTGCTCGTTTTCAAAGGCAACGAAGAGAATGCGTTTTGGACGTTAGTGTGCCTCGCTGAAGACGTCAACTTGTTTTTGGACGAAGCAGAAGTGACGACGGAGACGATTGTGTTGGAGGAGCGAACGAGACACAACTCTTCCTTGGAACGCGTGCATACTAATTTGGTCGGGAAGATCTTCACTCGCATAGGCGCTGGATTCTTCCCGCCAAACGTCGTCTTACGAATCTTGGATGCGATCATCCTCTCTCCACCGCCGTTGTCCTCTCGCTTACTTCATCACATCGCGTATGAGTTCTTATTTCATCACGGCGAAAAGTTAAAAGATGAAGAGAGGACTTTAGAAATCGCCACGGAGGCGTTCGACTGCGACGAGTTAATCATCAATGGCATGAAGATGTTGAGCGCGACGGAAACGATGAAAAGTAATTCGTCCTTACGGATTCTCGCCAGACAGCGGGTTGAACGCTCGAGCGGTGGCTTTTGCGGTCCAGACAAAGGCTGGTCAGTCTCGTTGGTTTCCGCCAAGAGAATGAAAGATGGCGACGTGTCTTCCAAGAAGAAGAAAATGTTTGTTCCAACCAGCGGTTGGAGCAGCGACGAGGACGAGGCGATCATGAAAGCCACCCGAAGTTGCGATTTCTTCGGACATTTTTCGCCGTTGCGAAATCGCAGGAAGTCGCAAGATGATTTTCTCCGGGAGGAAGAAAAGAAACAGCAATCGCGAAGCGTTCAAGAAGTCGTCAACGAGATCAACGAGTCGGGATCAGAACTTGAACGAAAAAAAAGCGAGGACCCGCTGATGATGACCTTATCGCCGGTGAAAACGATTCCTTCGCAAGACACTCTGAATGAATCTGCGGATATCATGCGGTACAAATTCGTCATTCGAGGCCCGAACGATGTCACGTGTACGATGTACCGTAACCGCGCCGATCTCGTGCGTTTACACGAGATTTTATGCGAGAGGAAAATCACGGCGCAGCTCTCCATGTTGAGACTCCCGAAATCATTCACGAACAAGTTAACCGCTGGAATCACCAAAACCGGTTTCAACGAGTCGCAAGAGTATTTCGTTCGCCTCTCGAAAGCGGGCGTTCCCGGGTTGCAGAAAGTCTTCGAAGAGTTTTTCGAGCTCGACTCGCCGGATTTGAACGAGTATTGCTACGAGTCCGACGATACGCAAGGCAGCTTTGATGATTACTAAAAAAAATTGTATTAAATATAGACGCCGTAGATGAATAGCAAGAATTGTTGTGTAGTACATGATGAAATACCGTCTTCATATCAATAACATAATTTAAAGAATCGATTATTTATTTAGTCGTACACGCACACCCCGTAATTCTCCTCCATGGCCACTCGTAAGGCATAATGTTCCAGCCCGATCAAATGCACGGTATTAACGACCGCATTCTTAAAATACCTGCCCCCACCTTTACTCGAAAATCCGTATAAATCTAATCTCGTGCACAAACCGCTCGCGAGGACGGACATGGCTAATTTAAACCCGCCGGTGCTCGCGTGTTTGGTTTTAATGTTCAACTCGTCGTGGTATTTGGCATAGACGTTCCCAACCATCTCCGAAGCCATCGGTGTCTCCCACAACAACTGTTTACCTCTAAAAGTTAACTTTGAAAATTCCTTCTTATCGCCGAACATCCAATATTTCGCGGCGTCTTTCCACATGTAGTACTTGTTCGCTTTTTGTCCCTCTACGCCGTATTGTTTCTCATCGCGTCTTTGCTTCCAATAATACACGTCGCCTTTCACCCCAATATCCTTCTTATATGCTTTCAAAGGCCCGTTGTACCGAAAAACGGTGTCGTGATTGTCGATTTCCGGACCTCGTCCTTTCCCTAACATGTTATCCGCCACGGCGACGAGCGCGCACGTCCCCAACTCGCCTCGTTTCAAATCCGGAAAAACTAAGGAGCCATCCAACCCGGGCATTTTCTTATCTTTGAAATACTGTTCCGGACCTCGCTTAAAACCCATATCGTCGCCTTCCAGATGTCTTTTCACGCACGTTCTCGTCCACATCGTGCACGCCGAATCCGATTGCCACATCTTGTAATGTTTCAAAACCTCCTCTCGGACGCTCTCTGGAGGCGGCTTGAAATCCGGTTGCCTCGATTTCGCCAACGCTCGGTTTCTGTCCGTTTGAAACGCCTGGTGCCCTTTCAATAACTTCCGAAGTCCTATTCTAGTAGTAATGTTTAAAATGTTGCTACTCTTCGCCTCATCGTCGTCTGAATCCTCCTCCTCGCTCTCCTCCAAGTCGAACGACAATATCCTCCTCTTCTTCATAGTGACCGACAAATCTTCCATCGTTCTCTTCGGCGCGTACCCGCACATTTCCGGCACTGTAACTTTCTTGCATTTCTTGCAATTATCCACCTCCGTTTTCGGTTTCTGCACCGGTTGGTCTAAGTGATAATCCAAATCGCCGTCTAAATCCGAGTGCTCTTCCCCGTCATCTTTCGCCAACGACTCTTCGATTGGCTCCTTGGCCACTTCAGACGGGTCCACGTGTTGTTCTTCGTACGACGTTAAGCCAACGTCCGGGGCGTCGTCGTCCACCGAGGACATTTGATTCGCATCATCCGCAACGTTTAATGATAAAGAAGAAGAAGATGAGGAAAACGACCCAGCTTTCCCGAAAATCAAGCTCAGAATGAAAAGAATGCCGAAAGTAATCGAGAGAAAAATCTTCGGCGACGTCGGTTCGTCCTCTTTAGATGATACCTTCGCTGCCCTCTTCTTAGTCTCGTTATAACTGTTGTTGTTGTTGCGAGTATTCGACATCGTTATTTTCTTCTTCTTAAAAGCTCCTTAATAATAAAAAGTGATGATGATGATGATGATGAGAGAGAGATTTTACTTTCGTGTCTAAAATTTTTTTTG
>ERZ651776.831-NODE-831-length-40448-cov-4.365163_pt1 | contig 40448 bp, 26 predicted proteins | sample MGYA00514761_ERZ651776 | MGnify/ENA metagenome assembly ERZ651776
AAACCTGTTTGCTCTACTTCAGCAAGATTTAACTGTCCACTTAATGCTTGATTTCCATTTACATCTCCAGTCTGCATAACTCTTGCTAAGTTGGCGACACCATCTTGATTCGTTAATGTAGACTGCTCTGTTCCTGCTTGACGTACTTGTACGGCATTAGCAGATCCATTTTGAATACTTTCCCCTGTATTTGCGCCAGCGGCAGAACCTGGAATTTGTGCAACCTGAACTGCTTTACGAGCCCCTGTGTCTTGTGCCATTGCTACACTTGCGATAGCTAATGCAACGACACTTAAAATTACTTTTCTCATGATTTTGTTAAATTTTAGTAATAAAAATTGAGTGTTAATGAGGGATTGCTTTATATAAAAACCTCATCACAAGAACAAATCAAGTGATGAGATTTTTTGTGTTAATTATTAGTTAATAGGAGCCAAAGTAAATGATGAAACTGTATGTGGAGCAGTTACCCCTTGTGGAGTAATCTGAATAAATCCATTTTGACTTCCAGTTCCCATTGGTCCTTCTTGAAGGACATCAGCTTGGTTTCCGCCTGCTCCAGGTCCAAATTGACCTTCGTTTTGACGAATTGTATAACTTTGACCATCACGTTGTGTAAGAAGTGATACGTTAAACTCACCGTGTTGTAAAGTTCTTCCGTAACTGCCTGCTCCTGTTTGGAACATATTAGAGTTATTACCCATTCCAGCTTGAGAAACAACAGATGTGTTATCTGATCCCCACTGATCTTGTAAAGATGCATGATCAGCTCCATCTTGATTTAAGCCAGCTGCATTGTTATTACCTGTTTGCATTTGTCTTCCAACATTGTCTGTACCACCAGCCGCAAAGAAACTTTGAGAAATAAATGCAGAGTTCTCATTACCATCTTGGATTTGAGCTGCATTATTAGATCCTGCTTCTGAACTAGCTTGAGCAATAAAAGCGTCATTATCATCTCCAGATTGGTTTTGGAATGCAACACCTGATTCTGAATTCTCTACTACTAGGAAATTACCTACAGAACCATCAAAGCCAGAAACTTGACCAAATCTAGTAAGTGCGTCCGAAGAAACCGAAATCGTTCCGTTTGTACCTTGGTTAATCTGTCCTCTGTTACCTACAGACCCTTCAGCCTCTTGAATTTGCTCCGCTTTATTATTATCACCTAACTGAGTAGTTAAAGCAACGTTACGAGCATCACTTCCTCCAGCATTATCTTGCTCTACGCGAGACTCATTAGCATTTCCTGTTTGATTTACAATAGCAAATTGTCCCATACTATCTTCTGGACCTGCATTTTGACCGATTTCAGAAATGTTTCCTGTACCAGTTTGAACAGTGGACGCATCACTATTGTCATACGTCTGTAATGTATAAGCTGAGTTATCTTCTCCATCTTGCTCTATAGCAGCGTCGTTACTTTCGGCTTGATTTGCAGTTCCCTGCATAATTTGAGCTCTGTTTGCAGCTGTATCATTATCATTATTTTGATCAATCATAGCATTGTTAAAATCTCCTTCTTGATAGATAGTAGATTCGTTATTAAAACCTGTTTGCTCTACTTCAGCAAGATTTAACTGTCCACTTAATGCTTGATTTCCATTTACATCTCCAGTCTGCATAACTCTTGCTAAGTTGGCGACACCATCTTGATTCGTTAATGTAGACTGCTCTGTTCCTGCTTGACGTACTTGTACTGCGTTAGCAGATCCGTTTTGAATACTTTCTCCCGTGTTTGCCGTTGCTACAGATCCTGGGATTTGTGCAACCTGAACTGCTTTACGAGCCCCTGTATCTTGAGCCATTGCTACACTTGCGATAGCTAGAGCAACGACGCTTAAAATTACTTTTCTCATAATCTTGTTGAATTTTAGTTAAAATACTTAGTTAATATCGGGGGAATTTTTATCTATTAAAACCTCATCAAAAGAAGAGATCAAATGATGAGGTTCTTTATTAATTATCTAGTTTATAGGAGCCAATGTAAATGAACTCACAGAATGTGGTGCAGTTACTGATTGAGGACTCACTTGTATGAAAGTGTTTTGAACTCCTGTTCCAAATGGTCCTTCTTGAAGGATGTCTGCTTGGTTTCCACCAGTGCCAGCTCCGAATTGACCTTCGTTTTGACGAACTGTGTAACTCTGCCCATCGCGTTGTGTGATTAAGGCGATGTTATTTTTTCCATGCTGAATACTTTGTGCATAACTTCCATTTCCTTCTTGTAACACATTTAGGTTATTATTTCTTCCTCTTTGTGTAGAAATAGCGGTGTTATTATCACCCATTTGCCATTGAAGAGCAAGATGATCATTTCCATTTTGCATTAAGCCTGAAGTATTTCCATTTCCGTACTGTTCTTGTCTCCCTGTGTTACCATTCCCGTTTGGACTTCCGAAAGCGTTTTGAAGCATGGAAGCTGTGTTATTATCACCAGCTTGAATTTGAGCTCCATTATTAGATTCATTTGTATTTGCATATTGCCCAATAAATCCTTGGTTCCCATCACCATTTTGTTGTTGGAAAGCAACACCATTATCAGAGCCTAAAATATTGTTAGTACCTCCTGTAATAGACGGATCTAAAGCTACTGTATCAAAATAAGCCTGTTGTGATGCTGGCGTCTGAAATATTTGGTTACTCACACCTTGACTTATAACAGCGATATTCCCTGTAGATCCTTCAGCACTCTGGTTTTGCTCTGCGCTGTTGTTACTACCTGCTTGTGCAGTATATGCCATATTACGAGCATCACTTCCTGCTGCGTTGTCTTGGTTAACAAGAGATTCATTATTCTCTCCAGTCTGAGTTACAATTGCAAACTGTCCTTGACTATTTTCTGGACCTGCATTTTGGTTAATCTCAGAAGTATTTCCTACACCATTCTGAGTGGTGGCAGCATCACTATTGTCATACGTCTGTAATGTATACGCTGAGTTATCTTCTCCATCTTGCGTAATGTTGGCATCATTATTTTCTGCTTGATTAGCAGTTCCCTGCATAATCTGAGCTCTGTTTGCCGCAGTATCATTATCATTATTCTGATCAATCATTGCATTGTTAAAGTCTCCTTCTTGATAGATTGTAGATTCGTTATTGAAACCTGTTTGCTCTACTTCAGCAAGATTTAACTGTCCACTTAATGCTTGATTTCCATTTACATCTCCAGTCTGCATTACTCTTGCTAAGTTGGCAACGCCATCTTGATTCGTTAATGTTGACTGTTGTGTACCTGCTTGACGTACTTGTACGGCATTAGCAGATCCATTTTGAATACTTTCTCCAGTGTTTGCTGTGGGTGCCGATCCTGGAATTTGTGCTACTTGAACTGCTTTACGAGCCCCCGTGTCTTGAGCCATTGCTACACTTGCTATAGCTAATGCAACAACACTAAAAATTACTTTTCTCATAATTAAAAAGATTTAGTTAAAAAATATGTGAGTGAAAATAAATAGTACTTAGTAGACATACTCATACACCCTTTAATTAGGATATCAGATGCGTATACCAACATGTATTATTTACTTAATAAATGTATTTTGGGGGAGATTTTAAAATACATTATTTTTAAAAACATAACTTGTAACAATACCTTCAAGACAATAAATAATTGTCTTGAAGATTATTTGCTATTGGTTTATGATTTCATATTGTGATTTATTTGATAGCGAAGCGCTACCTAAATAAATTAATAATTAATTAATCGGAGCTAATGAAAATGTAGCTACTTGAACTGGAGCTGTTACGCCCGACGCACTGAAAGGAGTAAATCCTCTCTGTACTCCTGTACCAAGTGGTCCTTCTTGAAGAATATCTGCTTGATTTCCTCCTGCACCACCAAATTGGTTTTGGTTTTGGTAGATGCTGTAACTCTGACCATCTCTCTGTGTAAGGAAAGCCATGTTGAAATCACCATGTTGTAATGTTCTTCCGTAACTACCATCACCTTCTTGAGTAACATCTGAATAATTACCTGTCCCTCTTTGAGCGGCTACGATCGTGTTACCGTCACCAGTTTGTGACTGTACAGAAGTATGTAATCTATCATTTTGAACGATTGTTGCTGCATTATCATTACCTACTTGAGTTTGAGTAGATACATTATCAAATCCTGCATCTGGTGTTAGGTTTTGAATAGCTTGTGCTATATTACTATCTCCGCTTTGAGATTGTGCAGCGTTATTACCATCTCCAAACTGTACAATGACAGCATCATTTTCACCACCTGTTTGTGTTTGAAAAGCAACTGCATTTGTCGCTTCAAAACCAGCACCATCATCATCACCTGCAAGAGAAGGATCAAAAGCATTTACAGCGTCAAAGATATCATCCTGTCCAGCTGAATATACTGTAATGTCTCCAGAAAAACCTTGTAAAACATCTGCGGTATTTCCTGCTGCATTTCCAGAAGAAACTTGAATTTGCTCAACTGCATTTCCAATACCCGTTTGACGAGCAATAGCTACGTTACGATCTTGGTCTCCGTTTGCACCAGATTGGTTGACACGAGATTCGTTATTCATTCCTAACTGATCAACAATAGCAAAGTGTCCTTCGCTATCTTCTGGACCAGCATTCTGATTGATTTCAGATGTATTCCCTACTCCATTTTGAATCGTCCAAGCATCACTATTGTCATACGTCTGTAAAGTGTATGCAGAGTTATCTTGACCGTCTTGCTCTACAGCAGCATCATTATTTTCTGCTTGATCGGCAGTACCCTGCATGATCTGAGCTCTGTTACCCAATGATTGATCACCCGCATCATTATTTTGCTTGGTGTACGCATTGTTAAAATCTCCTTGTTGAACTGTAGTAGACTCATTATTATATCCGTCCTGATCTACTTCTGCTAAGTTTAATTGACCACTTAGCGCTTGATTTCCGTTGACATTACCCGTTTGCATAAGTCTAGCTAAGTTGCTAGTCCCATCTTGGTTTGTTAATACAGATTGTTCTGTTCCAGCTTGACGTACTTGAACAGCATTGCTGGATCCATTTTGAATGGACTCTCCCGTATTTGCTCCTGCTGCTGATCCAGGAATTTGTGCTACTTGCACTGCTTTTTGAGCTCCTGTGTCTTGGGCATAGATACCAACACTAAATGTTAGCGCAATCGCGCTTACCAATAATTTTTTCATAATAAAAGTAGTAGTTAAAATTTTTATAAATTAAAATTGCTAACAACTGACTTTCAAAATAAACACTCAACAACTTACATATACAGAATTGACTATATAAAAAAGAAGTTTTGTTACTAATTATAATATGGGGTATTATATGTATTTTAAGGGGGAGAAATGTAAAATACTACTGCTAAATTATATAAATAAAGACCACTAAACAAACTGTAATAACAACTTTTCGATCAAGTGTACATTGCTATTTTTACCTATTTAGTATGATTCCCTCTAAAAACAATACTTTACATCAAAAAGAAAAATAGTAGATTTTCTTTACTCAAAAAACACTGTAAGTAATATCCTACGTACATATACGTGTTATATGTATTTTTTTTAATAAAAAATGTACAAGCTACAATTATGATGAGGAAAAAACAATATTAAATCACTAAAAATCAAATATTTAATTTAATTTCTAATTAATAAACAATAACTCTCTATATTTTGGCAAAGGCCATAACTCATCTTCTACTAATAGCTCCAATTTATCACAATGACGTCTTATTTTATCTAAATAAGGAAGAACCTTACCACAATAAGCTTTAGATTTTGGAACTAATTTCATTTGATTTGCTTTTTTTCGAGCTTCTGTCATTTCTGTAATACACGCATTTAAAGCATCTATATGTCCTGAAATTTCTTTTATAATAAGTGATTGCTCTTTTGCTAAAACCTTATAATCATCTCCATAAATATCTTTTAATCCTTTTACATTCACAATAAGTACGTTTTGATACCGCAATGCAGTTGGAATAATATGATTACGAGCAACATCCCCTAATACCCTACTCTCAATTTGAACTCTTTTTATATATTCTTCAATTTCTATCTCATACCGGGCTTGTATCTCTACAGCATTCATAATTTGTAAGGATTCAAATAAAGCAATTGCTCGAGGCGAAATTTTCTCATCCAACGCATCTGGTGTATTCCTATGATGGCTCAATCTTCTTTTTTTTGCTTCTTTCTCCCAAGCCTCGCCATAGCCATCTCCTTCAAATCGAATGTTTTTACTCTCTTTAATATATTCTCGTAAGACATTAAAAATAGCATCATCTTTTTTCATAGAAGATTCATTAATAAGTACATCCACTTCTTTTTTGAAAGCTTTTAACTGACTCGCAACTATCGCATTAAGTACTGTCATGGGATGTGCACAATTTGCTGTTGCTCCCACCGCTCTAAACTCAAATTTATTTCCTGTAAATGCAAAAGGGGATGTCCTGTTACGGTCTGTATTATCCAATAAGATTTCTGGAATTTTCCCTACAACATTTAGTTTTAAATCGGTTTTTTCCTGAGGAGATAATTTTCCATCTGTTACTTTTTCAAGCTCATCTAGTACTTGTGTAAGTTGTGATCCTATAAATACAGATAAAATTCCTGGAGGTGCTTCATTGGCTCCGAGTCTATGGTCGTTTCCGGCACTTGAGATAGAAGCTCTCAATAGTGCTTCATAGGAATGAACCGCTTTAATCGTGTTTATAAAAAAGGTGAGGAATTGTAAATTTTTCATAGGGGTTGTTCCTGGACTTAACAGATTGATTCCAGTATCTGTTGCCAACGACCAATTATTGTGTTTCCCACTACCGTTTACTCCTGCAAAGGGTTTTTCATGAAATAATACTTTAAAATAATGACGCTCTGCTACTTTCTCCATCACATCCATAAGTAGCGAATTATGGTCTACTGCTAGATTGACTTCTTCAAAAATGGGTGCTATCTCAAACTGATTAGGAGCCACTTCATTATGTCTTGTTTTAATCGGAATACCAAGAACCAAACATTCTTGTTCCAGATGTTTCAGATATGTAAGTACGCGTGTAGGAATAGAACCAAAATAATGGTCATCAAGTTGTTGTCCTTTCGCGGAAGCGTGCCCTAAAAGCGTTCTTCCAGTTAAGGTAATATCTGGACGAGCCGCTGCTAACGCACTATCAATAAGAAAGAACTCTTGCTCCCATCCTAAAGTTCCGTGAACTTTACTAACATTTTTATCAAAATAACGAGCAACATCTGTTGCAGCTACATCAATCTCTTGCAATGCTTTTAATAAAGGGGTTTTATAATCTAATGCTTCTCCTGTATAAGCTACAAAAACGGTTGGAATACATAATGTGGTATCATAAATAAAGGCAGGAGAGGTAGGATCCCAAGCGGTATACCCTCTTGCTTCAAATGTATTACGTATACCACCATTGGGAAAACTAGAAGCATCTGGTTCTTGTTGTACCAATTGTGCGCCATCAAATTTTTCAATGACATGACCATCTGTTGTTATTTCAAAAAAGGCATCATGTTTTTCGGCAGTTGCGCCTGTAAGGGGTTGAAACCAATGCGTATAATGGGTAGCTCCTTTATCTAACGCCCAAGTTTTCATTCCTGTAGCTACAGCATCTGCTGTAATACGATCTATTTTCTTTCCTTTATGTATGGCTTCTATGACATTTTCAAAAGCTGATTTAGGGAGATGTTGACGCATTGCTTGTTCTCCAAATACATTCATGTTATAGGACAAAGATCTACGACCTTCTTCTTTTGGGAGTTGAACAGAACGATGTTGTACATCTTGAAGCGCTTGAAATCTAAGGATAGGCATGGGTATAGATTTAGAAAATTAGAATCTTACATTATAAGAAACAAATATACGAGTATTTGAAAAATAATAGACAATTATCACCTACCCCCTACTTTTTTAGGGGTGTTAATAAATAATATTAAATTTTTAATAATTACCCCCTAAAAAAATATACACGTTACATATTAATTATATATTTGCACCGTAATTAAAAAAATATGCCATTATGAGCAGGTCAAAACTAGAATACATTTGGTTAGACGGGTACACACCCACACAAAACATGAGAAGTAAAACTAAAGTGGTAGAAGACTTTAGCGGAAAATTAGAAGACTGTCCTGTATGGTCTTTTGACGGTTCTTCCACAAGGCAAGCTTCTGGTGGAGCTTCAGATTGTCTTCTTAAGCCAGTTGCTATTTACCCAGATCCACAACGTGAGAATGGATACCTTGTCATGACGGAGGTATTAAGCGCAGATGGAACGCCACATCCTTCAAATCACAGAGCAAATATTGACGATAATGATAATGATTTCTGGTTTGGATTTGAGCAAGAGTACTTTATTATGGATACTGCCACACAATTACCATTAGGATTTCCTATTGGTGGCTATCCTGGTCCTCAGGGAATGTATTACTGTTCTGTAGGTGGTAGAAATACACACGGGCGTGATTTTGTCGAAGAGCATGCAGATTTATGTATTGCTGCTGGTCTTAATTTTGAAGGAATCAATCAAGAGGTTGCTTCTGGACAATGGGAATTCCAATTATTTGCCAAAGGAGCTAAAAAAGCTGGTGATGAGATTTGGATTGCCCGCTATTTATTAGATCGACTTACAGAGCAATATGGTTGGTATATTGAGTACCATCCAAAACCAGTAAAAGGAGACTGGAATGGATCTGGTATGCATGCCAACTTTTCAAATACGACATTAAGAACATGCGGTTCTGAAGAAATATATAATAAAATATGTGAAGCATTTCGCCCTGTTACCGAAGAGCATATTGCGGTATATGGAGCATATAATGATCAACGTTTAACAGGTCTTCACGAGACTGCATCTATTCATGACTTTAGTTATGGAGTGTCCGATCGTGGAGCATCTATTCGTATTCCTATTATCACTGTAGAGCAAGGATGGAAAGGATGGTTGGAAGACCGTCGTCCTGCATCAAATGCAGATCCATATAAAGTAGCTGGTCGTATCGTGACTACTGTAAAAAGCGCAAAAGTATAATTAGTTATTTATTGTGTATTTAATTCTTAAACTCCTGTTAGATACTATCTAACAGGAGTTTTTTTGTATCGTACGCTTTCGCGAAAGCGTATAAAGAAAAACCAACGATTAAAAAGATGTGTAGCTAATAGCAACTTTCTTTAATCAATCTCTTTGGAATAGATTTTTATTTCATCTCCATTCACTCCGTATCCTTTTGAATTATAGTTCCACCCTTTTTCCTTATAAAAACCACGTAAATCTATAGAGAGAGGTACCATGTCAAATCCTTTTTTTGACAAACCAAAGTGCGTGCTGTATCAGTTTTTTTTTGCGAATCTCTGATTTCTATAGTTTTCATCTACATATAAGCACGCAAACCAAGGCTTAGATCTTGCCTACTGATCATATCATTACTTAATAAGGTTTTCTAATAGATTCCCACTTTGTTTAATAATGATATTTACATTTTTTCTAATTACTATGCAAGCAACCTTACAAAAACGTAAGCCCTACAAAGACGATATAAGCAACAAACAAGACCAGTCCTTTATATCTTGACAATTCTAAACGTTTCGGAATAAAGGCTAATGGTAATAGAATAGCTGCAAAACCAATCATCCAGAAAATATTGGTAGATAAAATTGCATCATCTATCACTGCGATAGGTTTTATTATCGCGGTAACTCCTAAAACAGATGCAATATTAAAAATATTAGAACCAATGAGGTTTCCTAAGGAAATCGCTTTCTCTTTTTTAAGAGCTGCAATCACAGATGCTGCCAACTCTGGTACACTAGTCCCAATGGCAATTACCGTTACAGAAATTACATAATCGCTCACGCCTACTGCCTTTGCAAGTTGTGTTGCCCCTTTAACTAGCCATTCCGAACCAAAATACAAAGCAGCTCCTCCGATGGCAAGCCATATAAAAATTTTAAAATAAGAGCTTTCTGCAAGTCCGTCATCTACACCATCTTCATTCACTTCTTTCTTTTTACGAGCTCTGCGGATAAGTACAAAAAGATAAACAAACAGGCAAGTGATCAATCCAATCCCTTCTACTTGAGTAAGCATTTTATCATTACTTAACAAGAAATAGAGTGCGATAGAAAACAAGAGCATTACTGGCCAATTAAAGCGATAAAAATCACGATCTACTGTAAGTGAAGAGATAATCGCTGTAATCCCTAATACCATTCCTATATTTGCAATATTAGAGCCTATTACGTTCCCAAGAGCAATATCAGAAAGTCCATTGTATGCTGCTTGCAAACTTACCAAAAGTTCTGGTGCTGAGGTGGCAAAAGAAACTACCGTAAGTCCAATGACCATTTTAGAGAGCTTAAGCTTAAATGACAATCCTACAGAAGAACGCACTAAAAATTCCCCACCTACGACCAATAATAACAATCCTATAAGGACATAAAAAATACTCATGCAATTGATTTTTTGACGAAGATAATAAATAGTAATCTTGCTTTATATATCAAAAAATAATGTTTTTTCACTTTGTAAATGACATTGTTAATAAGGGAATACTTTTTGCTTTGTCTATTTCATATAAAACAGTACATTAGTTACATTATATGGAGCTGACAAAAGAGTACATAGAAGCTGAGAATAAAGAACTCACTCGCCAATATAAAAAACTACTACGCATAAGCTATCAAATGCTTACAACTGAGGATAAGAAAATGATCCGAAAGGCTTTTGATATTGCTGTAGATGCGCATAAAAATCAACGTCGTAAATCGGGAGAAGCTTATATATTTCACCCACTAGCCGTAGCACAAATAGTCGCAAGTGAGATAGGGCTAGATGCAACTTCTATTGCTGCTGCTCTCCTACATGATGTGGTTGAAGATACGGAATATACGCTTGCCGATATCGAACAACTTTTTGGAGAAACCGTTACTCGCATCGTTGATGGGTTGACCAAGATTTCTAATTTGAAAAAAGATAGGGATGTTTCGCTACAGGCAGAAAATTTCCGTAAAATGCTATTGACTATTAATGATGATCCTAGGGTGATCATTATTAAAATAGCAGATCGTTTACACAATATGCAAACGATGGATGCTATGCGACCTGACAAACAAGCAAAAATTTCTAGCGAAACCCTCTATATTTATGCACCACTTGCGCATAGAATGGGCCTTTATAACATCAAAACAGAACTTGAAGACTTAAGTTTGAAATACACAGAGCCAGATGTGTATAATGACATTAGGGATAAGATAAAAGAAAGTAAAGAAGAGCAAGATAAATATATAAAGGATTTCAAAAAAGTAATTGAAGATTCTCTCAATTTAGAAGGGTTAGAATATCAAATAAAAGGACGCCCTAAGTCTATTTACAGTATCCGACGTAAAATCATGAATCAAGGCATAAGCTTTGAAGAAATCTATGACAAATTTGCGATTCGTATTATATACAAAAGTGACGTTGCCAATGAGAAATTTTTAGCTTGGAAGATCTACTCTATCGTTACAGATCACTTTAGACCTAATCCCACCCGTTTAAGAGATTGGATATCTTCTCCTAAATCAACTGGGTATGAAGCACTTCATATTACCGTGATGGGTCTTAAAGGAAGATGGGTAGAAGTTCAAATACGTTCTGAACGTATGAATGAAATCGCCGAAAAAGGATATGCAGCGCATTTCAAATACAAACAAGGCGATGATGGAGATAAAGGTCTAGATGAATGGATAAGTAGATTACAAGAGGCATTAGAAAATCCAGATACCAATGCAGTTGATTTTGTAGAAAATTTCAAACTTAATTTATACAATAAAGAGATTTTTGTGTTTACGCCTCAGGGAGATCTCAAATCATTACCCAAAGGCGCTACTCCTTTAGATTTTGCTTTTAGTGTTCATACCGAAGTAGGACTACACACTAGAGGAGCTCGTGTCAATGGAAAACTGGTACCACTAAGTCACGAATTAAAAAGTGGCGATCAGGTAGAAGTCATTACTTCTGATCAAGCAAAGCCTACAAACAACTGGTTAGATTATGCTACAACAGCCAGAGCAAGAGCAAAGATCAAATCATCCTTAAAGGATGAAAAAAAAGAAATGGCTTCAGAAGGAAAAGTCATTCTTGCGCGAAAGCTAAAATCTCAAAAAATCCAACTCAACGAGAGAACAATTAATGAACTTGTATCTTATTTTAAGCTAGGTACCAGTTTAGATCTTTTTTATCGTGTTGGGATCGGGGCTATTGATAATAAAATGATCAAAGAGTTTGCGACACAACGCAGTAATGCTTTTGTGAGCTTCTTTAAGAATAAAATAAGAAAACCTACTACGGTAGAAGATGTAGATCGTGATGAGATTACAAATAAATATGATGATCTTGTATTTGGTGTAGATGAGCAACAACTAGACTATAAATTTTCTAACTGCTGTAATCCAATTCCTGGGGATCCTGTATTTGGTTTTACAACCATTAATGAAGGGATCAAAGTGCATAAAAATAATTGCCCTAATGCCATCTCCATGCGAAGTAAATATGCATACCGAGTGATCCCTGCAAAATGGATAGATTCAAGTGCACAAGGACATAAAGTAGATATTAGACTTACAGGGATAGATGTATTAGGACTTGTAAATGAAGTGACCAAAGAGATATCTCATCACATGCACGTAAATATAAAAGGCATTAGTTTTACTACAAATGGGGGTATCTTTAACGGAAATATTACGGTCGTTGTGCAAAACAATGAGCATCTTAAAAAGTTAATGGATAATCTTAAAAAAATCAATGGAATTGACAAAGTCACTCGAGTATAATTCCGTAACTTTACATCTTTAATAGCACTATGAGTGTAAATTCTACAATAAACAAAGATCAAGAAGTTGTAAAGAATGTTTTTACAACATACTTAGAAGAAAAAGGACATCGTAAAACCCCTGAGCGGTACGCTATATTACAGGAAATTTACAACAACGATGAGCACTTTGATATAGAGTCTCTTTATATCAACATGAAGAATAAAAACTATCGTGTAAGCCGTGCTACTCTTTACAATACTATAGAACTTTTATTGGAATGTGGATTGGTACGTAAGCATCAATTTGGGAACACACAGGCTCAATATGAGAAATCGTATTTTGACAAGCAACATGACCATGTGATTTTGTCAACAGGCGAAGTGATTGAATTTTGTGATCCACGGATTCAAGCTATTAAAAAAACGATTGAAGAAGTTTTTGATATCACTATAGACAAACACTCTCTTTACTTTTACGGAAAGAAAAACACCTCTAATTAATATACGAATGGCAGTAGACTTACTACTAGGGCTCCAATGGGGCGACGAAGGAAAAGGAAAAATTGTAGACGTACTCACTAAAGATTATGACATCATCGCTAGATTTCAAGGCGGTCCTAATGCAGGACACACCTTAGAATTTGATGGGATCAAGCACGTTTTACATACTATTCCTTCTGGAATTTTTCACGACAATGCGATGAATATCATAGGAAACGGCGTTGTTATTGATCCTGTAATTTTTAGAAGAGAATTACAAAACCTAGATAAGTTTGAAGGGCTTGATTATGTCTCAAAAATATTGATTTCGCGTAAAGCGCACTTAATCCTTCCTACACATCGTTTGCTAGATGCAGCTTCTGAAGCTTCAAAAGGTAAAGCAAAAATAGGATCTACTCTTAAAGGGATTGGTCCAACCTATATGGACAAGACAGGTCGCAACGGAATACGTGTTGGAGATCTAGAACTAGCTGACTGGAAAGATAGATATACATCGTTGCGTGATAAGCATATTTCTATGATTGATTTCTACGATGCCAAAATAGAATATAACTTACAGGAACTTGAAGCAGAGTTTTTTGATGCTATTAAAGTATTAAAAAAGCTTAAATTCATAGATTCTGAAGAATATTTACACCAAGCTCAGAAATCAGGAAAAACCATTCTTGCCGAAGGAGCTCAAGGATCGTTACTAGATATTGATTTTGGAACCTATCCGTATGTAACTTCTTCAAACACCACAGCCGCTGGTGCTTGTACAGGATTAGGAATTGCACCTAACAAAATAGGTGAGGTTTTTGGAATATTTAAAGCTTATACCACGCGTGTGGGTTCAGGTCCTTTTCCAACAGAACTTTTTGATGCTGATGGAGAGACCATGGGACGTGTAGGTAATGAGTTTGGAGCCACCACTGGACGTCCACGTCGTTGTGGATGGCTAGACCTTGTCGCACTAAGATATGCCGTACAAGTGAATGGTGTGACACAATTAATGATGATGAAAGGTGATGTACTTTCTGGATTTGACACCCTAAAAGTATGTACTTCTTACAAATACAAAGGAAAAACAATTGAGCACTTCCCTTATAATATCGAACCAGAAAATGTAGAAGTCGTCTACAAAGAAATGAAGGGTTGGAAAGAAGACTTAACAGGTATGACCGAAGCTTCTCAATTGCCAAAAGCTCTCAATGAATACATAGATTTTCTTGAAAAAGAATTAGAAACTCCTATCAAAATTGTTTCTGTAGGACCCGATCGTACACAAACGATCTTGAGATAGGTGCAGCATCGATACAAAACTAGAAACCCGCAATCATCATACATTGCGGGTTTTTTATAGAATAGCACCTTTTGACACTTCGTTAACGCTTTCAGAAATCAATTTGTTTATTTTTGCTATCATGCATATCAAAAAATACATACTTACGGTTGTTATTGCTTTTTTTGCTTTCGCGAAAGCGTACACACAAGAACGTAAAGAAATTGATATCACCTCTGATGTCTCTAGGATAGACGAAGCAAACTATCCTGGCGCCTTTATTATGAATAAAAGCACCAAACAAGTATATATTATTCATGAAGGTATTGAGATGTGGTGTGACCTTGCCTTTCATTACAAAGATGAGAACTTTGTAAGGGCTTTGGGAAATGTAAAAATAAAACAAGGAGATTCTGTATCCATGCGAAGTCGGTATGCCGAGTATAATGGAAATACAAAATTTGCATTTGCCGCAGGAAACGTATGGCTTAAGAAAGATACGACGGTGGTCACTACAGATACGATGTACTTTGATCGAATCAAACAAGAATCGTATTATCGTACAGGAGGTGTTGTCACCTCTCCAAATAGTAAAATTACCAGTCGCATAGGTCGCTATTACTTAGAAGAAGATAAAATATCATTTATAAGTGATGTCGTAGTGACCAATCCTGAATATGTCATCAACAGTGAGCAATTAGATTTTTATAGTGAGACAGAACACGCGTATCTCTATGGACCTACTACTATTACAAGTGAAACCTCAAAAGTATATTGTGAACGAGGATTTTATGACACCAAAAATGATTATGGCTATTTTGTAAAAAACTCGCGTATAGATTATGATAATAGGCAAGTGTATGGGGATAGTCTTTATTTTGACAGAACAATCAATTTTGCCAGTGCCACCAATAACATTAGAGTTAAAGATACTTTAAACAAAAGCCTCATCAAAGGTCATTATGCTGAGGTCTACAGAGCCAAAGATTCTGTATTCATTACAAAGCGAGCGGTTGCTATTACAGAGCAAGAAGGCGATTCTATCTATATACACGGAGATAAATTGATTATTACAGGGAAGCCAGAAAATAGAATTGTACGAGGATTTTACGACGTACGTATGTTTAAAAGTGATATGAGTGGCAAATGTGACTCCATACACGTCAATCAAAAAACGGGGCTTACCAAGATGATCCGCAGACCTATTTTATGGAGTGATGAAAATCAAATCACAGGAGATAGTATCCATCTTGTGAATAATGTGGTCACAGAAAAACTAGATTCTTTAAAGGTTTTTGACAATGCATTTATTATACAAAAAGATTCTATAGATGGGTATAATCAGGTAAAAGGACAAAAACTCTACGGTTTCTTTAATAAAGAAAATCAGCTTGACTCTGTCAATATTCTCAATAATGCAGAAAGCATTGTGTATATGCGAGAAGAAAGTGGAGCCTTACAAGGGATTGATAAAAGTAAATCTGCTTCTATCACCATTCTTTTTGTAGATAAAGCGATAGATGAAGTGATTAAGTATAAAAATCCAGGAGGTAATATATGGCCAGAATCTCAATTTATACAACAACAGCAAACCTTTGATAATTTTGAATGGCGTGGTGATGAACGTCTATTAAGTAAAGAAGATATTTTTAAAGGAGAGCCTCCATTTACACTCACAAAAATACAAGGGATTCCGTTACCAATAATAGACAGTGATTTTTTTGAAGAATCTGAAGAAGGAGAGCTCGAGACGCCAAGTGCTTCTAACCTTACTGAGAAAGAGCTATCCAATCGAGAAGAAGACAAACCAAAACTAGGCACCGAAGAAGAAGATGAAGTCACAAAGCGCCAAAGAGAATATCTAATTAATAGAAATAAGGCGACATCTTCTACAAAAGAAAATAAAACTCCAAGTCTTTTAGATCCAAAAAAGAAAAAAAAGAAAGGAGGAGGATAATCGCTATACTTAATTTATGAAATCTGATTTTCTAAAATATCAAGCACAAACAACACCTCATCCTTTAAGTTTTGAAGTTGATCGTGCAGAAGGAAGCTATATCTATCATAAAAATGGAAAGAGATATCTAGACTTTATAGCGGGAGTTTCTGCCTGTAGTTTAGGACATCAACACCCTAGAGTAAAAGCGGCGATTCATAAACAAGTAGACTCCTATCTTCATGTCATGGTCTATGGAGAATATGCGCAGGAAGCACCTGTACAATTATCAAAACTATTAGCTTCACTCCTACCAGATTCTTTAAATAGCACCTATTTGGTAAATAGTGGTACCGAAGCTATTGATGGTGCCATTAAATTAGCTCGAAGAGTAACAGGGCGTACAGAAATTATTGCAGCACTAGACGCCTATCACGGAAATTCTTATGGAGCATTAAGTCTCATGAGTTTAGAAGAACGTGTGGCTCCCTTCAGACCTGTCATAGGTGACATTGCTTTTATCAAATTTAACTGCGAGAAATACTTAGAACGGATCACTACCAAAACAGCTGCTGTTGTTTTGGAAACCATACAAGGAGGTGCTGGTTTTATTGAACCGCAACGTGACTTTTTAAAAAAAGTGAAAGCACGTTGTCAAGCAGTCGGAGCCTTACTCGTTCTTGACGAAATCCAACCAGGTTTTGGACGTACAGGAAAACTTTTTGGTTTTGAGCATTATAATGTTGTACCTGATATTTTAGTCATGGGAAAAGGCATGGGAGGTGGAATGCCTATTGGTGCTTTTACCGCTTCATACGAAAATATGCGCTTATTATCAGACAATCCTAAGTTAGGTCATATTACTACCTTTGGAGGGCATCCTGTTATTGCGGCGGCGGCATTGGCTACTCTACAAGAGATTACAGAAACCACTCTTATAGAAGATACGCTCAAAAAAGAACAGCTTTTCCGAACATTGTTAGTACATCCACTACTTACCGAGATACGAGGAAAAGGACTTATGTTAGCAGTATTGACACCTAGTGCTGAGGTTACATCACAAGTTATTTTAAAATGTCAAGAAAAAGGTCTTATTTTATTTTGGTTACTCTTTGAAGGCAGAGCTATCCGGATCACGCCTCCCCTAACGATTTCTGAAGATGAGATCCGTGAAGGGTGTGCTATATTAGTAAACGTATTGGATCAAATCAATATGTAAATTCTCTATAGTATTAGTTTCTTAAAACATACTTTATACGCTTTCAAGGAGTGTAACTATGTAGAAGTTTATACTGAGCTAAGTTAGAAGTAAGAAAGCGTACTAAGAAAAAATACTCTTTGTCAGGAGATTACTTTATGCTAATTGTTGTAAATATAAAAGACGTTTCAGTTAAGAAACGTCTTTTTTTATTTGGTTAAGTGTGTGTAATAAATACGATTAGTTATTTATCAAACGGAATTCTGTTCTTCTGTTTGCAGCATGCTCACGCTCTGTACAAGAAACTCCATCAGCACATCTATTTTTAAGTCTGCGCTCTCCGAATCCATTAGCAACTAGTAAGCTATTATTAATTCCTTTAGAAATTAAGTAATTAGCAACCGATTGTGCACGACGCTCAGAAAGGTCTTGGTTGGCAGCATTGTTACCTCTAGAATCAGTATGTGAAGCGATCTCTAATTTTACCCCTGGGTTTTGAGCTAATAATGGTAATAAACGAGTATCGATAATTCTTTTAGCTTCAGAAGTTAATGTAGCACTGTTTAAGTTCCAGTTAATTGGAAGCGCTTGGTACTCAACAAGAGCACACTCTACTTCTCTCCAAGTAGTTAATCCTCCTTTTTGTTTAAGAACTTCTTTAGATACTGTTGTAAATGTTGCAGCTACCACTACTTCTGTAGTAGATGCGTCTTTTACAAGTACTGTTTTAGTAATATTAGCATATTCTGCTGGAATCACTTCTTCTACTACACGAGCGGGTTGATCAACAACTCTTTTAGTATAGGTAGCATCTTTAGTACTTCCTGGTGTAGATTGCACAGCGGCATCAGCAGCAAGTACACGTGTAGGAATTGTTTCATATTCTGCTGGATATCCTTTGTAACACCAGTAACGACAATCGTCAGGATTACTAGAAGCACAATCAGGAGCTGGTGCACCCAATTCCCACTGCGCATAGGCAGACTTGGTTTCAATAGTTTCTGATGCATTTGCAAAAGAAGCGGGTACTATTCTTAAAGAAGAACCAGTCGTACTTTTAAGATATGATACTGTTTCTGTTTTATACGTAGCTGGTATTACTTTAAGACGCTTAGAAGCTTCTTTTACTAATACACTCTCTGTCTGAGTTTCGTATTGGGCAGGAACCACTTTAAGTACTTTGTAAGCAGGTGTCTTTTGAACTTGTACTGTTTGTGTTTCATAAATATCAGGAGTAGTACAACGTACATAACACTTTCCTGGTTCTGGGTTTGCTGGTAAATCCTGAGCTTGTGTAGAAGCAAAGGCTAAACCGAAAACAGAACATAATAATAAAATTTTCTTCATAATTGATAGTTTAAAGTTAACGTGTTGGTAATCATATTTGAATACAAAAGTATATGATTCATTTTAACACATTCAACTTCCAATTTAAGAAAGCTTTAACATAGACAAAAAACACAAAAACACAGACAAAAAACACAAATAAAATATTTTCTGACTCAGAAAATCATAATCTTTACTATAATTTTCTTAAAACTGATAGAAAATGATCGTGTTGAGCATCGGTGTAATCTAAGTGAGTTACAATTCTTAATTTCCCTTGTCCCATATCACTTATTGATATATGCTCATTGGATAGTGCATCCATAAATTTTTGTTTGGAAGGCCCTTCTACAAGATTAAATATCACAATATTAGTATCGATAGCTTCGACAGAAGCAACAGCATCCATCAATGCTAACTGAGCACCAAGCTCTTTTGCTCTTTGATGATCAATGTGCATTCTATCTATATGATGATCTAGTGCGTAAATACCCGCTGCTGCCATATACCCACCTTGACGCATACCACCACCTAATATCTTACGTACGCGAATGGCTTTATCCATAAATCGCTGTTTCCCTACTAAGACAGATCCCATAGGAGCTCCTAGGCCTTTAGATAAACATACAGAAATCGTATCAAAAACGTTTCCGTAGTCCTTAGGATTTTCGCTATTAGCCACCATGGCATTCCATAAACGAGCACCATCTAAATGAAGTCCTAGATTATGCTGGTCACATACGGTTCTAATTTTTTTGATTTCTTCAAAATCATAACAAGCACCTCCACCTTTATTTGTTGTGTTTTCCAAACATACTAAAGTAGTCAGCGGACTATGGTAAAAATCGGGTGGATTAATAGCTTCCTCTACTTGTGAAGCAGTGATCATCCCTCGATGACCCGATAGCAGTTTACAAGAAACTCCGCTATTAAAAGAGACACCACCTCCTTCATAATTATACACGTGTGCGTAGGCATCGGCTATTAATTGTTCTCCAGGTTGTGTGTGAATTTTTATAGCGGCTTGATTGGTCATACTCCCTGTCGGGAAATACAACGCACTATCCATCCCAAACAGTTCAGCAATTCGACGCTCTAATTCGTTTACAGTTGGATCTTCTTTATATACATCATCTCCGACTTCTGCCTTCATCATAAAATCAAGCATTTCTGGGGTAGGCTTGGTAAGCGTATCTGATCTTAAATCTATTTTCATAAAAAATATAGCAATTGATTATTTGTGGAATACTTAGTATAACTATCTTTCTTTTTATTCCTGAAAACACCCAATAGGAGATCCATCTGGAATTTTTGGAGAAGGAATCACTTTAAATAATTCTGGCTTCTCCAATGTCTTCGCTATCTGATCCTTGATACTCATATCATTAAAGTTATTGGTATCTAAGGAAGGTGTTATCACAGAATTTAATACATATTTAACCGTTGCTTTGGTCTGTGGAATCGCATTAGGATGTACATACAGATTTAATAAATGCTTGACTACATTATAATTGATGGTTGTTTGTACTTCATTTGCGTACGCGTCTTTCTCAGAAGTCAACACCGTTTCTTTAACAAGTGTCTCTAACATATCCTGTAGTCCTAATTGTTTTGAGTCTAAGGATTTTTGCTGCACCAGTCGGTTGGCACGTTCTGGGTGTAATAATAACCCTAACGTCATATCACTTGCGGTTGCAGGCGCACCCAAAGCATCAAAGACAACGCCTGTTTTACTTTGGAAACTCTCACGGCTACGACGGTACCCGTGTGCTCTTGGCGGAAACAACGCTAGTTTATCTTTAGGAATCATAAGCGTACCCGCTTTGAGTGTTTTCAGCACACTAGCAAGCGCTTGCTTTTGTTGTTTCGCATCTAAAACCTCGGTTACTTTTATATATGAATCACCTTTTACAGCATAGTTATAATCAAGTCCGCCTATCATTTTTACAGCCGCTTCTGTTTGATAGCGATGGTAAAAATAAAGTGGGACAAATACATCTTCCAGTACAGAATACGGCTCGTTGGTACGGATATTATCTACTGAAAAGTTGGTGATGGCTTGTTTGCGCAATGCCAATACATTTTCTAACTCCGTATCTGCTTCTACTCCATTATCCCAAAGGTGTGCTTTGTAATGTGCACCTCCTTGCGCTCTCGCATCACTATCGGTGATGTAACGTAATCCATTTTTTTCTGCGGTTTCAAGTACAGCGTTTAAATAATCACGTTCTGTAACTCCATTAGGCACAATCCCATAACTATAGGCTACGGTAACTTTATCCCAAACACCTATTCCTGTTGCATAGGCATCAGAAAAATCAACTTCCCCATTCTTTAATCGTAAGGTTGGATGCGGATAGTCCATCACACTCGCTCTACCGATAGGACTTGCCGCAAAGTTGTGTGCAAACCCAATCGTATGTCCTACCTCGTGAGCACTCAACTGTCGGATACGAGCCAATGCCATTTCGAGCATAGGTTCATAATTTGAATCACTTTGCGCAAACGGTTGGTTCATCAATGCTTGTGCTATCAGAAAATCCTGACGAATCCGTAAACTTCCTAAACTCACATGTCCTTTAATAATCTCACCTGTTCTCGGATCTGTCACACTCGCTCCATAACTCCAACCTCTTGTGCTTCGATGTACCCATTGGATCACATTATATCGCAAATCCATAGGATCTGCATCGGCAGGTAACATTTTTACCTGAAACGCATCTTTAAAGCCAATAGCCTCATACGCTTGATTCCACCAACGTGCTCCTTCTAATAGGGCAGATCGTACTGGCTCTGGAGTTCCAGGGTCTAAATAATAAATAATAGGCTCAACGGCTTCACTTATCGCTGCATTCGGATTCTTTTTTTCTAATCGATGTCTATTCGCATATCGTTTTTCTATCGGTTCTTGTACTGGGGTTGCATAATCTAAAAAGCTAGTTGATATATTCCCCGCTCTAGGATCAAATGCTCTAGGGGTATATCCATCATCTGGTAATTCTACAAAAGAATAATGTTGTATCACCGATATCGAAGAAGCATCAGGCGCTACTGTTCTCAAATTTCTTCCTGTCGGATCGCCTTTAAATGTGAGCAAAGACTCAAATTCGGTGTTTTTAGGAAAACTCTTGGTACGCTCCATAGCAAGGGCACTTCGCGTATTATCCACTTTATACGTTCCTTCTTTTTGAGCCTTTAATCGATTTGCAACCCCATGCGTATCCTCCATTAGAAAGGGTGTTAAATCTATTAGATAGGTATCCTCTTTTGTTTCTACAATAGGAAAACCAAATAATACAGATGTTGCAAAAGCTTCTTTTATCGATCTGCGCTCTAACGCATTAGACGTGTTTGCCCTGTAATTTTGATTAGGCTGTACGAGTAATAACTTATTACCTGCTTTCTTAAAATATACAATCGCAGACCCTCCTAGTTGCCCTCTGTCTAATCCTATATCGTTAGATCCAAGTCCTGTACGTAATGAATGTACATATAAAAACTCTTCATCAATCTTGCTTACTTCAAGATATAATTTATCGGCACTTTCATCGTAGTGCATCTTAAAATACCCATCTTGTGTGGTAAGATTCGTCTTCCCATCTAAGAATTGGGCATTGGCAATCACAGCATACACCAAGGCTGCCATCGTTATTAGTATTGTCTTTCTCATGTCACTTATATTTTGAAGTGATCTAAGATAGGGGTTTTGTACGCTTTCGCGAAAGCGTAATTAAAATTCTCCTATATAAAATATAAGCATGTGTTATATCAAGGAGTGATCTTACCCCTACTAATGGATTTGCTTCATCACGATGCTTAGGATTTGTAGTTTATTATAAAAAATTAATAAGTATCTCGCTTTAATCATTGGAGTTCTCTAGTAATCTTTTATTTTTGAGCTTATTTTAGAACCATTTATGATTACAGCGGAACAATTAAAATCACTCCAAGAGCGTATAGAAAGCTTAAGGAGATATCTTTGACATAGATCGTAAGCTCATTGAAATTGCTAACGAAGAAGAAAAAACATTTGACCCAGATTTTTGGAACAATGCAAAGGAAGCCGAGGCTTTTATGAAAATGCTGCGTTCTAAGAAAAAATGGGTAGAAGACTATAAGGCTGTAAACACACACACCGAAGATCTCGAAGTATTATTTGAATTTGCAAAAGAAGGCGATGCTTCTGAGAGCGAAGTACAACATCAATATGATAAAGCACTGGACCTTTTAGAAAATATTGAGTTCAGAAATATGCTTTCTGAAGAAGGAGATGAGATGAGTGCTGTATTACAAATTACAGCTGGTGCTGGAGGTACAGAAGCCTGTGATTGGGCTGCCATGCTGATGCGTATGTATCTCATGTGGGCAGAAAAGAAAGGATATAAAGTAAAAGAACTCAATTTTCAAGAAGACGCGGTTGCGGGTATTAATACCGTCACCTTAGAAATAGATGGAGAGTTTGCTTTTGGTTGGCTTAAAGGAGAAAATGGCGTACATAGATTGGTGCGTATCTCCCCTTTTGATAGCAATGCAAAACGTCATACCTCTTTTGCTTCTGTATACGTATATCCGCTGGTAGATGATACGATAGAAATTGATATTAACCCAGCAGATTACGAGATTGTCACCTCTAGATCTTCTGGTGCTGGAGGTCAGAATGTAAATAAAGTAGAGACCAAAGTACAACTTACCCACTTCCCTAGTGGGATAAAAATATCATGTTCTGATAGTAGATCACAACACGATAATAGAGCTACGGCATTACAAATGCTGCGCTCACAGCTCTATGAAATTGAGCTTCGTAAGCGTATGGAAGCACGTCAGGACATTGAAGCGAGTAAGATGAAAATTGAATGGGGATCTCAAATAAGATCCTATGTGCTGGATGACAGACGTGTGAAAGATCATCGTACCAATTATGAATATCGCCAACCTGAAAAAGTACTCGACGGAGAGATCGATGCTTTTTTGAAAAGCTACCTGATGGCGATGGGACAAGAAGAAGAAAGTGATCAGTTATAAATAACTTATAACTGTATAAATGACACGCATTTGCGTCTCCCAATCGGTAGACATGAAAACGATACAAATACCATGAAAGAAATAAAAACCATCATATTTGATTTAGGGGGCGTCTTAATAGACTGGAATCCAGAATATGTGTACCTTAAAGAATTTAGAGGAGATCGTGCCAAAATGGACTGGTTTCTAGAGCATGTTTGTGCTTGGACTTGGAATGTGAATCAAGATGCTGGGTATCCTATAGCGCAAGCCACACAAGAACGTATTGCTTTATTTCCCGAATATGAAGCGCTTATAAAAATGTATTATGGACGTTGGGAAGAAATGTTAGGATTTACGCACGAAGGCACACTTTCTATTCTAAAAAAATTAGTAGATAATCCAAAATATAGAGTCCTAGCACTAACCAATTGGAGCGGAGAAACGTGGCCTAAGGCAATTGCAAAATTCTCTTGGTTACAATGGTTTGAAGGAATTCTTGTTTCTGGAGATGAGAAAATGCGCAAACCCTATGCTTCTATATACAATCTTATGCTTGACCGATATCATATTCAAGCAGAAGAAGCAGTTTTTATAGACGATAGTTATGCCAATGTTCAAGGATGTGAAGCCGTTGGTATGAAAGGGATTCATTTTAAAGATGCCGTGACATTAGAAATACAATTAAGAACTTTAGGAATTACAGTATAAACAATAAAAATTAATATTTAGTACGCTTTCGCGAAAGCAAACCCATTATGATCAAAATCTATCACCACCCAAAATGTTCAAAAAGCCGAGAAGGATTAGCCATTGTTGAAGCCTCTGGAAAACCTTTTCAAATCATAAAATACATGGATGAACAACTCCCTGCCCCTACTTTAGAGCGAGTTATTGATGCCTTAGGGATCAAACCTATGGAACTAGTAAGAACTGAGGAAACTATATGGAAAGAAAGCTACAAAGGAAAGAAACTGACTGATAATGAGATCATAAAAGCACTAGCAACACATCCTAAATTAATACAAAGACCCATTGTTATAAACGGCAAAAAAGCAATTATTGGACGCCCACCCTCAAATATTAAATCTATTTTGTAAATTCACACCATAAAACTAAATTCTATCTAAACAAATAGTACGTATCCATTATGAAAAAAATAATCGCAATAGTCGCTCTTTGCTTCCTAGGATTAGGGGTAGCGCAAGCTCAAGTATCTGTTCAGAAATCACCAACTAAAAGTGCATTACAAACAGGAGTTGTAGAAATGCTTACTCAAAAATTAAATCTTTCTTCTCAACAAGTTGCCTCAATTACTAAAATTATGGGTGTATTTGCTGAGTCTAGAAAAACAGTGAAAGAGTCTACAGGAATGACAGCAGAAGTAAAAGCTGAAAAGCTTAAAAAAATCAATGATAGAGAGGATTTAAATATGAAAAACATCCTTGATGATACGCAATATGCAAAGTTCCAAGAACTTGCAAAAGACATTAGAAAAGGGTAGTTTTTTTAACGTCTATTTAACACGCAGATTAACGCCAGTTTAACAACTGGCGTTTTTTATTGGAGTAATTTCGATCGAAATATTTAAAAGAAAAATGAGATCAACCATCGTAAGCATTCTCGTAATGCTTTTTGCCATTTCGCTTCAAGCGCAATCTCCTGGAGGAGCAGAAATTACACTATCTGGAACTGTTCAAGACAAACAAGGTGCTATTCCTCTGGAATATGCCACTATTACCTTAACAGACATCAATAATCCTCAATCTATCAACGGTGGGATTACTGATTTTAATGGCGCTTTTTCCATCAAAACTCCGGCTGGTATATATGATATTAAGGTTGAGTATATCTCTTTTAAGCCTATAACATTAAAAGCACAAAAACTATTCAAGGACACCTCTTTAGGGACTATTAGCTTAGAGATAGATGCTGCGACACTAGAAGAAGTCACTATCGTTGCCGAAAAAACCACTGTAGAGTTCAAACTTGACAAGCAAGTATATAATATTGGAACAGACCTTACTGTACGAGGTGGTACGGTGAGTGATGTACTGGATAATGTTCCTTCTGTCTCTGTAGATGTAGAAGGAAATGTGGCCTTAAGAGGGAATGATGACGTACGTATCTTAATCAACGGAAAGCCATCGGGACTTATTGGTTTAAATAGCACAGAAGCCCTAAGACAACTTCCAGCAGAGTCTATAGAACGTGTGGAAGTGATTACTTCTCCATCAGCTCGATATGACGCCGAAGGAAGTGCGGGAATCATTAATATTATTCTTAAACGTAGTAAATTACAAGGAATCAATGGCGCTGTTACAGCTAACATCGGAAATTTTGGAACCCGTGGTCTTTCTGGAAATATAAATTACAGAACGGGTGATTTTAACATTTTTGCTACTGGAGGTTATAACATTAGAGGTTCTGAAGGGAATAGTTTTACAAGTCGTATCCTAGAAAGTGGAACGCTATTAGAACAAAGTGAATTTGAGAGAGATCGTGGAGGGCTTAATGCGAATTTTGGTGTTGAATACTATATAGATGACAATACTAGTATTACTGTATCTGCAGTTGTAAGAGATAGTGATAACGATAATGGAGCTATCAATAATATCACTCAGACTGCAGGTGATAGCATCTTTTTATCTCAACGTCTCGCTCCAGAAACAGAAGTAGATCTTACCTCACAATTCAGTTTAAATTTTGATAAGAAATGGGAAAATGATGGTAGTCTTGTTGTAGAATTTCAATATGAAGATTCAGAAGAAACAGAATTTGTAGATATCAGAAATATCTCCCTCAATACAGATACTCTTAATGAATTAGAGACCAATGAAACGGTAGAAGATCAAACACGAATTTTTGCACAAGTAGATTTTGTCCAACCGTTGGGAGATAATGCACGTTTTGAAGCAGGATATAGAGGAAACATAAGAGAATTAAATACAGATTTTACCGTATTTGACAATTATGTTGATGAAGATAATCCAAATGGAGATTTCCTATTAAATACTGACCTTACTAATAGTTTACTATTTAAAGAAGATATTCATGCATTATACACTCAGTACGGAAGTAAAATAAATAAATTTAATTTTTTATTAGGCTTACGAATGGAGTATACTAATATTGAAATTGACCAACAAACGATTAGTGATTTTCAAAGTAGAGATTTTACAAACTTCTTCCCTACAGTAAATTTGAATTATGAACTCAATGAAAAAGAAACGGTTAGTTTAGGATATAACAGACGTATTAGAAGACCTCGTGGTTTCTTTTTAAATCCATTTCCTTCAAGAACGAGTGCGACCACCTTTTTTCAAGGAAATCCTAATCTTAACCCTAGTTTATCAAATGGAGTTGATTTAGGATATCTTAATAAAATCAGTAAATCTTTAACTTTAAATGGTTCTATTTTCTTTAGACGTACTGAAGACACCTTTGAATTTGTATTTTTAGATACAGGCGAAACCACCATTGTTAATGGCACAGAAGAAGCTGTATTAACAAGAACACCTGTTAATTTATCTAGAAATGATAGGATTGGAGCAGAAGCAACACTTACCTACTCACCTACAAAAAAATGGAGAATCAATGTAAATGCTAACGTGTTTAATTCTGAAATTGTTGGAGAATTTGATGGTGTTGATTTTGGAGCTAGTAACTTTACCTGGACAGCGCGCCTTAACAACAAATACACACTTCCTGGAAAGATAGATTGGCAAACAACCATGGATTATAGAGGTCCATCGGTTACAGCACAAAGTAAAAACAAAGGTATTTTTTCTACCAACCTTGCATTTAGTAAAGATTTGTTTAAAGAAAGTGCTTCACTGGCTCTGAGTATTAGTGATGTCTTTAATAGCCGTAAAAGAAGATCAGATATTTTATTTCCTTTCCCTGGAGAAAGTGAGTTCCAATTTAGAGAACGTACCATCAACCTATCCTTTACCTACCGTCTTAACCAAAAGAAAAAACGAGAGCGCGAAGGTGGATTTAATGGAGGAGATGAAGATTTTGAAGGGTAATATAAACTCCCTTAGCTATAAAAAACATCCCTAAAAATTTATAAAAAGAGTCATTCCCATTGTGAGAGTGACTCTTTTTAGATTTTATTAAAATATTTGCAAACTATATCTGTTATATCAAGTAGTTTTACAAATAAAACTTTTACAGTTTAAAAAACTACATTAGATTTACAAGATCAACCACCCCTTATAAAATAAATCCTTTGCTAGCGATACTAAAAAAAGAAATCAATTCGTTTTTTGCCTCTCCCATAGGGTATTTAGTCATTAGCTTATTTTTGGTGGTCACTGGATTATTTCTTTGGGTATTTGAAGGAGAATTTAATATCCCTAACTCTGGCTTTGCAGACTTAGCACCTTTCTTCCAACTAGCGCCTTGGATTTTTACATTTTTGATTCCTGCTATTACCATGCGTAGTTTTAGCGAAGAACAAAAAACTGGAACTCTAGAACTCCTCTTAACAAAACCCATCTCCACCTTGCAACTTGTTTTAGGAAAGTACTTTGGAGCACTAGTATTAATGATCATTACCATCATCCCTACACTTATCTATGTGGTTGCTATCTATCAGCTAGGAAACCCGGTGGGTAATCTAGATATAGGAGTTACCATAGGGTCGTATTTAGGTCTTATTCTTCTCGCTGCCAGTTTTATTGCGATGGGCATATATGCCTCTACCCTATCTGATAACCAAATTGTTGCCTTTATCCTTGCCGTACTTTTCTGCTTTGTTTTTTATTTTGGGATCGATGGTCTTGCGAGTTATACGAGTCCCTTGATTACAAATCTTGGAATGCAAACCCATTATGACAGTATCAGTAGAGGTGTTATAGACTCCAGAGATGTTATTTATTTTGTGAGCATTATTGCATTTTTTATATACCTAACCAAGAATACCCTTGAAAAAAAGAGATAATACACTTTCGTGAAAACGTATAAAAAAATACCCGCGCTTGTGATAGCAATTATCGCATTGATCCTCGTAAATTACTTGGCATCTCTAGCGCATCAACGGTATGACCTCACACAAGACAAAAGATACACCCTAAGCGATCCTGCCAAAGCCATCATCGACCAAATTCAAAGTCCGCTGATTATTGATGTCTTTTTAGAAGGAGACCTTCAACCAGAGTTTAAAAAGCTTCAAAACGAAACCCGCTATTTACTAGAAGAAATCTCCAACTACAACCCTAATGTCTCTTTTGCCATTTCAAATCCTGTCGAAGATGATGCTGATGCCAATATCGTAGCGCAACAATTTGCGAGCTTTGGGATGACACCACTTCCCTTGACTGTAAGAAGAAATGGAGAACAAACCACGCAGACTCTTTTCCCATGGGCAACAGCCAATCATAATGGAAAAGCTATTCCAATCTCTCTCATTAAAAACATTGCAGGAGCTTCTCCAGAACAGTTTGTGTACGCATCCATACAAAACCTTGAATATGCCTTTATCGACGGATTTAATCGGCTGTTAAACGCTAAGACAAAACGTATTGCAGTTCTTAAAGATAATGGCGAATTACCCGATGCTAAGATTGCAGATATGTTCCTAAAATTGGGAGAAACCTACAGCATTGCTTCTTTCCCGATGGATGCAGTCTCTAAAGATCCTGAAAAGACATTACAAGCACTTCAAAATACCTTTGATTTGGTAGTCATTGCAAAACCCACCAAAGCATTTACAGACGAGCAAAAATTTGTACTTGATCAATACATCCTAAATGGTGGTAACTCTTTATGGCTGATTGACGCTGTGGCCATGGAAAATGATAGCTTGCGAAATGCAGATGGGAAAGCTTATGCCTTTCAGAGAGATTTGAACCTTAATGATTTATTTTTCAAATACGGGATTCGTATCAATCCTGTATTAATTAAAGATTTGTATTCGGCACCTTTGAGCTTGGCCACTGGTGATGGAAGTCAATCAAAATATCAAGAATTACCTTGGTTTTATCAACCAGTGGTGCCTTCGTTTAACACACATCCCATAAATACCAATATAGAACGCCCTGTACGCTTTCAATATGCCAATCAGATAGAAGTACTCAACAATACGCCTTCGGTAGAAAAGACGATCTTATTAACCTCTAGTGTACTCACAAAATTAGAAGGTGTTCCTAAAGAGATTTCTTTGGATGACATTGGCATAGAACCTACCGAAGAAGACTACCAGGCAGGTCCGCAACCCCTTGCTGTGCTATTGGAAGGAGCTTTTGAATCGGCTTTTAAAAACCGTGTACACCCATTTACGTTAGACAGTGTACGCTTTCGCGAAAGCGCAACCAACCCATCAAAAATGGTCGTTATTGCAGACGGTGATTTTATTTCTAACGATGTTGATTCCAAAGGAAATCCGCTAGAATTAGGTTTTGATTATTTTACCAGAAAACAATACGGGAATAAAGAGTTTTTGCTGAACACAGTCAATTACCTACTTGACGACAATGGTCTTATTAACATACGGAGCAAAGAGATTGCGCTTCCTTTTCTAGACACTCCCAAAGTCGTCAACACCATAAACAAGTGGCAAGCCTTAACTATAGGGCTTCCGTTAGTTTTTCTTCTGATTTTTGGAGGTGTATTTTTTGTCCTTCGTAAACGTAGGTACGCGAGATAGCTGTTGATAAGTTTCTTTCATAGACCGTCTCATTTAAAATATATTTGTAAGACGTATTTTTATGTCAGAAATACAATTTCAAATAATTCAAATTTTGCCATTGCAAACCCAACTTTACTATGAAATTTATAGTCTCTAGTTCATACTTACTCAAACAATTACAGGTTTTAGGAGGTGTCATTAACAACAGTAACACGCTTCCCATATTAGATAATTTCCTTTTTGAATTAGACGGTAATTCGCTTACCGTATCTGCATCAGATTTAGAAACAACCATGGTGGCAACGCTGGAAGTTGAATCTGAAAATCAAGGAATGATTGCCTTACCTGCACGATTGCTTCTAGATACCTTAAAAACGTTTCCTGAGCAACCTCTTACCTTTACACAAGAGGAAAATAATACCGTAGAAATAAGTTCTAGTCATGGTAAGTACGCACTTGCGTATGCCGATGGGGCTGAGTTTCCAAATGCGGTATCGCTAGAAGATCCTAGTATTGTTAAAATACCCGGGAGTATCCTTGCCACTGCGATCAACAATACCATTTTTGCAAGTGGGAACGATGATTTACGTCCTGTGATGAGTGGTGTGTTTTTTCAGTTTGCTTCTGATGGACTTACGTTTGTAGCGACAGATGCCCATAAACTTGTAAAATACAATCGTACTGATGTTACGGCTTCACAAACAGCTGAGTTTATTATGCCAAAGAAACCTCTTAATTTATTAAAGGGTATTCTTGGATCTAATGATGATGAAGTGACTGTGGCTTACAACGACTCAAACGCAAGATATACTTTTGACAATGTAGAGTTGATTTGTCGTCTTATCGACGGGAAGTATCCTAACTATGAAGCGGTGATTCCAAAAGAAAATCCAAACAGACTCACAATAGATCGCAATCAGTTTTTAAATTCTGTACGTCGTGTCTCTATTTTCTCAAACAAAACAACACATCAGATTCGCTTAAAAATTGCAGGAGCCGAATTAAATATTTCTGCAGAAGATATTGATTACAGCAATAAAGCAGAAGAACGTCTTACCTGTGATTATCAAGGAGACGATATGCAAATCGGCTTTAACTCACGTTTCTTAACAGAAATGCTTAATAATATGAATGCCAACGATGTTTCTTTAGAAATGTCATTACCAAACAGAGCTGGTATTTTAACTCCTATCGACGGATTGGACGAAGGAGAAAGTGTTACTATGCTTGTAATGCCTGTTATGCTCAACAACTAGATCAAGTGTTAATTTCGAAAGAGCGACTTCCTTATGTGAAGTCGCTCTTTTTTTGTGCATTATATTCCGTATAATTTCCCATTATTTTTAAGTACTTTAGCTTTTTTAAAAATCTGATTTTAAATGAAACACCTTTTTTTTATCCTTGGTTGTAGCCTTGTGCTTCTTTCTTGTAAAGAATCAAAAAAAACCGTTGCAACTCCAGAAAAACCTGTCTATATAGATGTGACCTCTTTGGAAGGTGATGGAGATCAAGTACTTCCTAAATATATGGAAACCATTACAGAAGAAGAACTAAGAGAAATGCTTTATGTATATGCTGGTGATGAAATGGAAGGAAGAAACACAGGAGATCCAGGACAGAAAAAGGCTGTTGAGTATTTACGCACCTATTACAAAGACAATAACATTAACTCTGGTACCCCAGACGGCAATTATTTTCAAAAGGTTCCTAAAGAGTTTTTTAGACGAAATAGCGGTCTCAATGATTCTGAAAACGTTCTTGCTTTTATTAAAGGATCTGAAAAACCAGAAGAAGTGTTGGTCATTTCTGCACACCTCGATCACGTAGGAATAGATGCCAAAGGAAATGTATATAATGGTGCTGATGATGACGGATCTGGTACCATAGCCTTATTAGAAATTGCCGAAGCATTTAAACAAGCGATTAAAGATGGATACCCACCAAAACGCTCTATTCTTTTTTTACACGTAACGGGTGAAGAAAAAGGATTGTATGGCTCTAAATACTATACAGAAAACCCTGTATATTCTTTAGAAAACACAGTTGCTAATCTTAATATTGATATGATTGGTCGTAATGATTTTGAGCATCCTAATGACAATGATTATATCTATCTTATCGGTTCTGATAAACTAAGTACCGATCTTCATAACATCTCTGCTGCGGTAAATATGAAGTATTTTAATATGAATTTAGATTATCGATATAATGTAGAAAACGAGCCAAACCGTTTTTACTACCGTTCTGATCATTATAATTTTGCAAAAAATAACGTACCAATTATATTTTATTTTAATGGTGTTCACGAAGACTATCACAAAATTTCTGATACGCCCGATAAAATTAATTATCCATTATACCAACGACGTGTAAAACTGGTATTTGCAACGGCTTGGGAAATCGTAAATCGAAAAGAGCGTCCAGTTGTAGACAAGGCGACACCGAAACCTTAAGCCTATATATCTTGAAAAGATTGAAAGCTTTGTAAAATTTACAAAGCTTTTTTTTTATAAAAAGATTGGTAATGTGATCATATTAGTTATCTTTGCATTCGCTAATTAAAATGGTGGTTGTAGCTCAGTTGGTTAGAGCATTGGTTTGTGGTACCAAGGGTCGTGGGTTCGAGCCCCATCTTCCACCCAAATAGCAAAAGCTTCTCAGAAATGAGGAGCTTTTTTGTTAATACTACTCTCAAAATAGAAAAAAGAGCGAGAAGTTTATGCTGAGCCTGACGAAGTAAGCCCCATCTTCCACCCAAATAGCAAAAGCTTCTCAGAAATGAGGAGCTTTTTTTGTTAACACTACTCTCAAAATAGAAAAATGATCTATATACAAAGTAGGTCAAAAAAGTTTACGTGAAATACAGAGTCCTTTAAATATATTGGTAAATAAATTATATTTACAAGATACTACCGACGAAAACAATTGATATTCTAATATTTCTATAGATATCAACTACAGAATATATTTTATAACGTGTTGTTTGTCAGTTTTTAAATGATGGAAAATAATTCATTTTGGTAAAAGGAAGAATAAGAAAGAAAATACTATGGACTTCAATAATAGGTGTATTACTAATAGTTGGCTATCTAGCCACACTTTCTGATTCACCTTTAGATGATTCTCTAAAGTTTGTTGATATTGATAGCTATTTGAGTAAGAAAGAAATGTCAAAAGATATTGATTCTCTAATAAGCACATTCGAAAAAATACATCCTAATCCATATCGATTTACTGAAAAAAGTAAATTCATTTCAAAAATAGATTCCATAAAGTGGCAACTTCCAGATAGTTTAACTACCATAGGTTTTTGGCGAATAATAGACCGCGTTATAATTCAATACAATGACGCCCATTCCTACGCAGAAGATAGTTATGTATTGACAGATTATGTAAAAAAAGAAAAACTATTTTTTCCTTATTCTGCAAAAATTAAAAATAATAAAATACTCATTTCAAGTGGTGCAAACTCAAAACAGAATTTACCTCTAGGGACAGAAATTAAATCAATAAATGGAAAAACCGATGAAGAAATAATAAATGCATTACTTACACACGCTACTAAAGAAACTCAATTCCTAAAACGTCATGAAATTTCTGATGATTTTGGATTTTATTTATGGAAAACATTCAATTGGGATTCTGAATTTAAAATCCATTACGAGATTACTAATTCCAATCATTTAGATTCCATTGTCATAAAGGGGATAAATTGGGAAAAGCGTAATAAGCCAATTACAACCGATAACGATTTGTTCTCTTTCAATTTTTTAGAAGATAACGTTGGTTTGATGAAAATAACTGACTTTAATGGTGATGAAAAAGAAATTGAAGCTTTTTACAAACAATCCTTTGAGCTCTTAAAAGAAAAGAATGCATCTCATTTAATATTAGATTTTAGAGGTCACAAGGGAGGAGCTGATCGTTACGGCGAACATTTAGCAAAATATTTTTCTAAAGAACCTTATAGAAAATTATCAAAATCTTATTGGAAAATAACACCTGAATTTAAAGATGCATTTGACAGAAAGTTTGTTCCCAAAAGTATAAGATGGTTTAAGCCTATTTACTTAGTGAATGAATATTCTAGCATTTTCTATGGTTCAAAACCTAATGAAATTATAACGGTCAATTATGAAATGAATGAGCCTCTAGCAGAAGAGAAAAGGTTTAATGGCGATGTTTATTTAATCACAGACCACAACACTTTTTCAGCTGGGTCGATTTTTGCTGAAATGTTTAAATATTACAAAATGGGCAAGATAATAGGTCAACCAACAGGTAATTTATGTTCATTTAATGGATTTGCTTTGGCTCATTTCACTTTACCTAATTCAAAATTATCATTTCAAGTTTCTTCAGTTTATAATATAGCGAATAACAGAGAAGAAAGTTTAAAATCGGTTGAGCCTGATTATTATATTGATTTAACGAATGATCCCGTGAAGTATATCCTTAAAAATTTTATCCAATAAATATTATTGATAAATACCGATATGGACAAATGGCGCAAAAAACAAACATATAATAGTGGTAACCGTTGCACAAGTCTATAAAAGCAATAGCGGTTCAGGTGCAGACTCAACCCTTTTTTGTATTTTAATAAGTATCTTGTCATTAGAAATGATAAGTACTTTCAATTCGCTACTCTAAACTAGACTAATGAAATTAATAGTTAATTTATGCATACTTCTTCTAATAGGATGTAATTCATCAAACCAGAAGAAAGAAACATCTCAATTAACAAACACAAATGAAAACTACACCATTCAAGATGTTTTAATCAAGACCAGAGATGGAGCAAAAATTTCTACACTAATCGTTAGGAAAAAACAAGAAACTGAACCGCAGGCTGTAATCTTACAAAGTTCCATTTATGTAAGAGATAAAGGGCGAGATTTAACTACACTAAAAGAATCGGCAGATAGAGGATACGTTGGTGTAATGGCTTATGCGCGAGGTAAACGTTTGAGTCCTGATGAAATATGGCCTTATGAGAACGATGCTAATGATACCTATGATGTTATAGATTGGATAAGTAAGCAAAAATGGTGTGATGGTCGTGTGGGAATGTTTGGAGGTAGCTATAACGGATTTACTCAATGGGCTTCAATAAAAAAGGCACATCCAGCACTTAAAACTATAGTTCCTTACGTTGCAAACAGACCTGGAATGGGATTACCAATGGAAAATAACATTTTCATTAACCCAAACTACGAATGGGCTTTTTATGTAGGTAATACTAAATACTTAGACACAGTAGCTGGAAATGACAGACAACGTTTTAGAGAAATGCAAAACAAATGGTGGGAAACTGGAGTTGCCTATAACAAAATGGACAGTATTGATGGAACTCCAAATAAATGGTTTCAGCGATGGATAAGTCATCCATCATTTGATGAATATTGGCAAAAGATGGCTCCTTATAAAGACGACTTTGCTCAAATTAATATTCCAATCCTTTCAATCGATGGGTATTATAATGATTCTCAAAATTCAGGTTTATATTACTTACGAGAACATTATAAATACAATGCCAATGCGGAACACTATCTCATTATTGGACCTTACAGCCATTTTGGGGCACAAAGAAACGGATCGGAAGAAATAAACGGTTACAAAGTAGACTCTGATGCATTAATCAATACAAACGACATAACGTATCGGTGGTTTGACTACATTTTCAGGAAAGGTCAAAAACCAAAAGAATTAAAAAATAAAATAAATTATCAAGTAATGGGAGCTAATGAATGGCGAAGTGCTACTTCTATAGCAGATATGAGCAACGACCATTTAAAATTGTATTTAACTAATACAAAAATTGAAGACATCTATTCCTTAAATCCAGAAAAACCTTCTAAAAAAGAATTTATATCTCAAGAAGTAGATTTTACAGACAGATCTACAGGAAATAATGACTATTATCCAGATCCAATAATCCGAGACGAAATGGATATGAGTAATGGATTTAATTTTATCAGCAAACCTTTAGAAGAGTCCATTTTAGTCAATGGCTCATTCATTGGAGAATTAAATGTGAGTATTAATAAAAAAGACTTTGATTATGGAGTTACACTATACGAGGTTATGCCTGACGGTAAACTATTCCATTTATCTTATATCATTGGACGGGCAAGTTATGCTAAGAGTATAGAAAACAGAGAAATACTTAAACCAAATACTATTGAAACAATTCCATTTTCAAACACGCATTTGGTAAGTAAGAAACTGAGCAAAGGAAGTAGATTACTCATTTACGTAAATGTTAACAAAAATCCCTTTTCTGAATTAAATTACGGAACAGGGAAAGTAGTTAGTGAAGAAACGATTGATGATGCAAATGAGCCTTTAAAAGTAAAATGGTATGCTAATAGTTTTGTAGAAATACCTATTTTTAAAAATTAAAACTGCGTAAGCAAATAGGTGATAATGGTACTTATCAATTTATAATTTCCTAAAGATAAGCACATATAAGTCATTTTAAAAGATTCCTATTTCCTATCAACATACTAACAAGATGTATATGCAGTCATGGAGTAAAGTGATCTTAAGACTTTCCATATTCTTCTATTCTATTTCATACTTCCCTATTAACGTGAGTTCGACATAAGAAATTAATAAGTCTTTTAGTATAATTATGTTAAAAATTTAATGTAATCAACTTACAATCAGATTATTTTTTCATTTTCTTTGCTCGTCCAAAGAAAACCGAACCAAAAGAAAAGACGCTTTTTATGCGTGTGATTTCTATTTCAGTTAATAGGAACTTATGAATCTTCGATTTCTTAGGTATTTTTTCGCTTAAAGCGAAAAACCACAAGAAGTTTCTTCCATCGCTTCTCCTCGCCCAAAGCTAACACTTTGTCGTTTTCAAGGCTTCAAAAATTTTTAACGGAAATTGCCCCCGTCTCATCTCGCCCAGAATTCACATTCTGTCGTATACTGGAGAAAAAGAAGAAAAGCTCATATCGAACTCACGTTATTACTTTTAAAAAAACAGAAGCTGAAAGATTACTGTAAATTAAATCTGCTAGCTCCTTCAACAGTCCTCGTAAAATATTGTGACTGAACATTTTTATTATCCTTCTGAACATATTCAATATTTAACACATAACTTTTTCTTATGTATTTCATAATTAATATAAATAAAAATTTATGCTAAAAATATATAATCTTTGTACCAAGATAATTTAACAAAGTGAAAAGTGCTTGCGTTGAATTACAAATTTGAGTAAAAAAAATAACTTAAATCCATCAAAAAACCTAGAAATGATACTTGACCAAAACGTACAAGAAAACAGTAGGCATCACCTTAACAAAAAAAGTAATACCACGCATCCTATTTCCATTTCAAATCTATTACCATCTTTATTATGGCTTTTGTTTATAGGAAATCTAGTAAACATCCTCTATTTTTTTCCAGATATGCCTCAATGGACAGACGGAAACTTGATACAAGTGAATGGCTTTACTTTTCTTATTTGGACCACCGTCAGCTTTTTTAGTGCTATCGTTAGCAGTTATGCGAAAAATTATTTAAAAGGCTTTACCTACAGAGCAAAGTTTATGTGGCTATGTCTTGGGTTTACACTATCTGTTATGACCCTTGTTATGGCGAATCATATTCTTCTAATACTTGCTAGCTGGTTACTTATGGGGGGGGTTATGTCTCTCTTAATAGGAGTAGATACAGAATGGAAGGAAGCACAAGAAGCTTTTAAATTTACACTCCGTTACTTCCTAGCTGGTAGCCTCTGCCTAGCAGCTGGATTACTACTTTTAGCATTCCAAAGCAATACGTTTACGATAAGTGGCATCCTCAGTGAACTTGAGAACTTACCTGAGTCTATGGTTTTTATCGCTGCGCTGTTTATTATCGTAGCAGCCTTAATCCAATCGGCAATTTATCCTTTTCATCGCTGGTTACTTTCTGCTATGACATCACCTACACCTGCCTCAGCATTGATGCATGCAGGATTTGTAAATGGGTCTGGAATACTTCTAGCCTTATTCTCTACCTTACTTTTTACATCCAATACATTGGACATCTTACTAATTATAGGAGGACTTACAGCCATTATCGCTCAATTTACAAAGTTGCTTCAAGTAAACGTAAAACAAAAACTGGCTTGCTCTACCATCGCTCAAATGGGTTTTATGATTATGCAATGTGGACTAGGTTTTTTTAACGCAGCAGTCGTACACTTGATTTTGCACGGTTTTTATAAAGCATATCTCTTCTTATCTTCAGGAGAGGAAATTGCAGCTACAAAACCACAAAACCCACCAGAAATTAAGATCAAGCCTCTACAAGCTGTTGTAGTGCTTCTATTCGGATTTCTTGGAGCTGTGCTTTTTACAGTGCTCACTGGTAAAGGAGCCGAACTAGACAGTGGTATTTTCCTAACATTGATCGTAGCCATTACCGTAGGACAGGTTACCTATAATATCGTAAAGGAAAAAAGTCTCTCTCTTACTCAAAAGATCATATTACCTCCAGTACTTTTCTTTGCAGGAATAGGCCTATATGCCTTACTGTACAATGGAGTAACTCTTATGATGTCAGATATGCCAATGATAGCCGTTGCCTTACCACTTTCTATGGTACAGATCATTTTCGGGATTATATTCTTAATTGGTTTCTTTATTATGAAACTAGGAGTTTATCAGAAAATCCCTTGGCTCTATGTCAAGTTATTAAACCTTTCACAGCCTAATAAAAAATCCATTTTACTCTTCAAATCCAACTCATAATGAATAAGCAACACATTCAACATAGTATTCAAGAAGCATCAAAGGTTATTGGTACAACGTGGCCCTTATATTCTTTTGTCACTTCTAATCCATTATCAGGATATGAAAAGCTACCTTTTGACAAAGCAGTAAACCACGCCAAAGAACTATTAAACGCACGTGTTTTTCCAGAAGCATGGGTCTATCGCCAAGCTTGGGAACAAAGAGATATTAACAAAAATGAATTACAAATCCTTTTAAATGAGCAAGGTCTTGCATACTCACCAGAGCAGTGCCTTACTGTCTTAGAAGCACAAACCACCAAAAAGGAAAAGAATGCCTATCACGATTTGGATAGAATTATGGTAAAGTGGTTATCTGCCTTTATGGATGAAGGTCTTGCAGAATGGAATATGCCTAGTAAAGAAAAAGGATTCTATCAAGCTTGGAGAAACTTAGCACCTTATGATGGGGAACTAGGCATAAAGAATCGCAAAGACATTCCAAAAACAAGCGTAGAGGTGATCGCATCTGTTTTAAAAGATTTTCCTGAAGACGAATACACAAAGGTGTTAACCTTTCATCTAGCTGCCTTACCTGGATGGACAGGGTATATGAATTACAGAGCAGAATCAAATTCGCTTTGGCAGCAAAAATACCCTATTAATCTAGAGGATTATCTCGCTGTACGCTTATATATCGCACAACATCTTAAGATGGTCATTCTACCTAAAGAGAAAGAAAATAAAAAGGAGGATGCTGAAAAACAACTACAATATATCTTACTAAAAGCTTGGGAAAAAAGTTGGCAAAATCAGCTAATTCATACGTTAGAAAACCAACCTGAACTAACAAAAGATGCCCAAACCATTGCATCAACTCCTGAAGCACAAATGGTCTTTTGTATAGATACGCGCTCAGAACTGATACGAAGAAATGTAGAATCCAAAGGGAATTATGAAACATTTGGCTATGCAGGTTTCTTTGGAATCGCTATGGACTATACAAGTATGGAGGATGGTCTTACCAGAAAATCATGCCCACCTATCGTATCTTCTGCATATACTGTATGTGAGACACCACAGCACAATAAAGAT
>ERZ651776.833-NODE-833-length-40372-cov-7.585432_pt1 | contig 40372 bp, 20 predicted proteins | sample MGYA00514761_ERZ651776 | MGnify/ENA metagenome assembly ERZ651776
TTTAATGTGAAGAACGTGTACTCGTAGAGAGAGAAGAAAGAGAGGAGACGAATTTTCATTTTTTGCCAAAATTTTTGGTCTCTCGAAACAGACAAACAAAAAACCAAAAACGCGAAGGACGACGAAATCAAGAAAATCAAACGAGATTGAGACACGTCTGCCGATGTCTAGTCACGAAAACACAAAAATTTGCCCACAAACTCCCTTTATCTCTCTCTAATTCTCGTTAGGAGACGCTTTTCTCATCAGAGTTGTCTTCATAAATAAACACACACACACACACACACACACACAACATCTAACACACCTAATACATACATCTCAAAAATGGCATTCAGCGTGGTGGCATCTTCCTCTTTGCTCTCCTCGAGAGTCTCGACTCCTCTCAAGAAGCAAAACAAAAGAAATTCAAGAAATTCTCACGCGTTTTCGTGTAAAGCGATGAGCGATGCGGAAATCGACGCGAAATATCCCGTCGGAGGGAGCGTTTACAAGGTAAAAAGTTTTTGAACCTTTCCTTCTGTTTTCCCTCTCTCTTGCTCCGTTGTTACGATTCATCATCGACAAAACCAATGTCTTCTGTTGATCTTGGCGATGAAAGAGAAGAAGAAGAAGCTGTTTGCATTCTCCAATTGATCATTTTTTTTGCCCTACGCCGACGACGAAGCAGAGATACGAGAAAATCTCTTCTCTCCTCTCTGCTTCCTTTTCATTCAAAAAATAAAACTAAAAACTTTAAAATGAAACATTTTTTTTCCTTCGTACTCATCAATCAAACTATTACAGGTTGTTTTGGACTGCTCTCAGTCGAACATCGCGCTCGGTTTACTGTTGAAACCAGGGGAGGACGGCAGACCGGTGGTGAAAACCGTTCGCCCTGGGGGCAAAGCGCTCGGCAAAGTGTCGGTGGGCGATACCATCTTAGCGACGACGTACGTCGGTTTGACGAACATCTCGGAAAACTCCTGGGGTAAAGCGGACCGAGGGTGGGTCGATACCGCGGCGGTGTCGTACGATGACGCGAATGCGGCGATGACTACGAACGCGAACACGATTGGCTTGATTTTGGATCACGAATACAAGCCGTCTGGCGGCGGCGCGAGGGCGGTGACTTCGTCCAACGGCGAAGACGCCAAGGCGTGGGCGAAGGCAAAAGCGGCCGAGTTGAAGGCGAAGAGAAGCAGATAAACGTTTTTTGTAAAAAGATGTTTACAACTATGAACTCTCTCTCTCCCCCTCCCTCCCTCTCTCTCTTTCTCTCTCTCTGAGTTTGTCGGTGATGATGTACTAATTAGCGTGCGGTAAAATGAAGAAGATTTTGAGAGAACGAGAAGAAGAGAATTCAACACTTTTACTTTACTTTTTAATATAAGTTTTACAAACAAGTTTTTCAAATCACATACTACAACAACTGTCTAAAGTAGTAGTTTAATCTTGTTCGGCACTTTCTATTGTATCTATTACTATTGTTCCGGACACGGGACGTTACAGGAGACTGGACACGCGGGGCCTTTACTATCCCTCGCGCCACCGTTTGAAACCATAAAGTCCTTATTTTTTTCACACCAACCGTCTTTCGCCCATTTCGCGCACTCGTCCCATTCGTCCACGCACTTGCCGTGTTGTTCCGCGCGTCTCGATAACGCCGGCATCGGTAACGGTGAAGTAAACATCCCATCGAACTTAGCTACTCGTATCCATTTCACTGCGGTCCATTTTTGGCCTTTGACAACTGGGCACGCGCCGTGTAAACTTCCCATGTCCAGTTTATAATCATCCGTCAACGACCAAAATAACAGGGCATCGCCTTTGACAGATTTCACCGGTAAGCCGTGTTTGGTACATTCGGACCACTCGTGAGGATTACCTTCTTCCGTTAAATCAAACGTCTCAGCTCTCGTACCTCTCGGAAATATAGTCTCTCCGCCTTCCTCGGTGTTTTCCAAGTAAATCAGCATGGTGGCCATGCGTTGGCCTCCTCGTTTCGGCGAAGGATTGACCGCGTCGTGGAAGTAATCAAAGTGCGGATCGTATTTCTGACCAACATCGTAGCGCAAGATTTGCATGCCTTCACCGTTCGGTTCGGGCGTCCCCGAAGCCGCGGCTATTCTATATTCTATATTTTCCAAAGTTTTATCCGCGGCTTTGCGAAGAAACATTCCCGCTGAAGTTCGGATGGTGGAAGGCACCGAGGTACCACCGGCGCCAACCACGGTACTCGGCGCCAACTCTGCTTTAGCCAACTTCATCAAATGATCGCACTCTTCCACCGAGAGAAAGTTTCTAAACAAATACGCTTTCGGTTTAACCGCGCTCAACACCAACGGCGGCATTTCCGGAAAGCCCGGTAAATCTTTGAGTAAGTGCGCTTGCCCGTATACGCTTTGCGGAAATGTTGTTGAGGGCTCGCTTTCCGTCGCACTATCACTACCATCCGTCTCAATCAATCGTCTCCTTTTCTCGTCTTCGTCCTCTTCCTCGTCGTGCGATTTCTCTCTCTCAAGCGCTCCGCCCAACGCCTCTTGTATCTTCTCCTCCACGTCCAACGTATCTCCCGGCGTCTTCTCTTCGTCCTCGTCCGCGTCTTCCAAGTGCGCGTCCAACGCCCGCCTCGTTCTCTCTTTCTCCAGGTGTTCCAGTTCCAGTTTCTTCTTCGCCTGGCCTTTCTCGAATATGAGACGTTCCACGCGACCAAACGGACCTTTAAACTCTCTTTTTTCATTATTTTTATCACTCTTCTCCGCTGCTAACGCTGCTGCTTGGCGATTTCTACTTCTGTACGCCCCGGCTAACGGGCCTTTTCGGATTCTCTCCCTGTTGTTCTTATTACCGCTATTTTCTTCTTCTTCTTCTTCTTCTTCGTCTGCTTCTTCATCTGCTGAAGGAACCAACAATTTCTTCTTCTTTAACTTCTTCTCTCGTTTCACCAATTCGCGCGTCACTCGTGCTTCAATTTCTCGATTCATTCGCTCTCGATTGAATTCTAAACTTTGTTCGTTCGACGAAAGCATGGTGACGGTTAAAAACGACGCCCACAGAAAACACACAGCCGCGAAAAACCACGGCGTTTTGTTCGTGGAAAATCGTGTCGTCAAAGCTGATTTCCGAAGTAACCGAGAGGCGTTGTTCGAAGAAGAGGTGGACATCATTTTTTCTCATCCACTTCGTACTCTTTTTTTTGTTCAGCCTTTTTGGTGATTTTTTTGTGCACGATGTCCAAACTTTCGAAAAGAAGAAGAAAAAATCTTTCACCTCTGCGTCCAGTCCAGGGAAATGGACTTATAAGTCCCCGTCGTTATAGGGAAAAAGGCTCGATTTTTAGGCCAAAAAATCGAAAATTCCTGGTTTTCCCCTAAAAATACTGGGGACTTATAAGTCCATTTCCCTAGACTGGCGTCGTGCTGAAAAAAGTTGTGCTTTTCTGCATAAAAATAATAATGTTGAAAAGACGGCGAGGACAAAACGCGAGCATAAACCCGGCGTTGGAGCACATCGAAGTGGACGCGGATATTTTGAGAGCGAGCTTAACGTGCGAACTGTGCAAGAATATACTCAGAGAGGCGAACACGGTGGTATGTTTTTTATATTAGTTTTTGTTTTTGTTTTTTAAATGATGATTTTTAAAAATGTTTCTCAACTCTCTCTCCTCTATTAAAACAACAACAGACGGAATGTTTACACTCGTTTTGCTTCCAGTGCATTAGCTCGAAGATGATCGTCGGGCAATCGAATTACTGTCCGGCGTGTGGGTCGTCAGATTCGAGTTTAGGCGTGAACCCGTTTTTGGACAAGAAGATTATCACCGACGGAAGGAAGAATCACTTGTGTCAAACTTTTAGAGAGATGTTAGAAAAAGAAAAAGAAGTACTCGTAGTAGAAGATGGAAAAGGAGAGAAAGAAGGAGGAGAGAAAGAAGGAGAGAAGAAAGGAGAGGAGCAAGCGTCTATGGAGGAAGCATAGTAGAGAGGATGTCTTCTTCTTATTCGATATAGTTTTATTACCCGCGCTCCCTACCTAATACCTAAATGAAATTATTTCTTCGGCTTGCGTCTGCTCCGAATAGATTGCAATTCACTCTTCGGCTTCTCTCCGTCACTATTGATATTACTACTGCTACCTCTCTCTTTCTTCGTCATCGTTCCAATTAAATACGGAAATAGCGGTAACGTCTCCCACTTCTCGTCCACTTCCATCGGGTTAAAGAGCGCTCTGCCGTTCTTTTCTAAAACGTCCACCAACTCGTCCGATTTCGGCTCGATGAAAATCATCGCCGCTTGACCGTCTGATTTCAACACTCTCGAGCTTTCTTTCAGCACATCTCCTAAAACTTCTTTTCCTTTCTCCTTCAACACTCGCGTAAATGCCCCGGTACTGACCACCGCGTCCATCGACTCCTCCCGCATCCCGGACAAACTCTTCTCGTACGCCGCGGTTTCAATCTGCACGGGAATCTCCGCCTGCACGGAGATCTGCCCTAAAAGATCTCCTTTCACCTCTGGACCTTTATACGTGACAAACTTCACGTTTTTTGGATAATAATACAAGTTTCTTCCGCTGTTCCCGCAATCGTACTCGAGCACTCTCGCGTCCGGCTGAAATATTCGCAACGTCAAGAATTTCGCCGCGATGTATTGCAAGCGCGTGTACACGATTATTCGGGCGATGCCAAAACCTACGCCTAATCCTAGAAGTAAAGCGATCGGATACGTCACATCTATCGATGATAAAGCTTCTTCGCCTTCCAACAACGCGTTCGTTTTGTTCCTTCTTCTTTTGTTGTTGTTGCTACTAGGTGTTGTTCTTCTCAACATCATCACCGAATTTTTGTCTCTTCTTCTTTCCCTTCGAAAAGTAGCGATGAGAGTACTCCGTTTGCCCGGCCGCGAATGGAGCCGAGCAAAACGGGAGGAGGATGTCTCGGAGGAGAGAGAGGAGGTCGTCGCAGTCACAAAAGAAGAAGTAAACATAATAATAATAATAATAACAGAGTGTCTTCTGTTAAATTGTTTTGACGACTTTTTTTTGTTAAAAAAACCACACGAGAAGTATGATGATGAATGTGGACAAATCACCAAAAAATGAAGAAGAATTTTCTCTCTTCGCGACTTCACAAAAAAAGTTTCACTCGAAAGCAGCTCTCGAATACTCTTTCAGAATAGAAGAGATGTTCACCACTACCCCTATGAACGCTTTGTTTCTGCGACCTCCTCTCTCTCCTCCTCCTCCTCACGCGACGCGGATCTCCTCGCAAAAAAGGAGTAGTAACGCGACTTTTCGACGCACGACTACTTTATGCGTGACTCCTCGTGCGACCGCATCATCATCATCATCATCAACTTCATCAACTTCATCAACAACGAATAATAATAGTGTTCAAAATAAGAAAAAAATCATCGTGAAAGTCCAACCGCAGCAAACTTTATCGATCGTCTCCAAAGAGAACGGGATATCGATTCCAGATATCGTTCGATTGAACGGGTTAGGTACGCGGAGAACTTTACAAGTCGGAGAGGAATTGATCGTGAGCGATTTTGAAGGAAATGTTGGCGATGCTGATGTTGGGTATAAGATTATTGAACGCGCAAAGATGACGACGATGATGATTACGAGCAGCACAGATGAAGAGAAGACTACTGTTGAGAAGGAGAAGGAGATCGTTTCATCTTCTTCTCCATCGACGACGTCTCCGACTGATGAGACGACGACAGAAGAGAAAGAACAAAACGTGAAGAAAATCTTACGACTCGTGCCCGAGAACGCGAAAGAAGCAATAATGAGAAAGATTGAGCGCTTAAAAGTGGAGACGACGAATAAAAGCGATGCCAGTACTGCATCCTTAATACAAGTCGTCCCGCGAAGCGTAACCGCCTCGGTGCCGTTTACGACATCTTTTGGAGTTGGCGTCGGGGCGGCGGTGTTGAGCATGGCGTTGGTAGCGACAAATATCGGTCGAGATGGTAAGGGAAAAGAAGAAAAAGAAGAAGAAGAGAAGAAAGAAGTGGGTTTCGAAGTAGAGAGTAGTGGTATTAGTAGTAGTAGTAGTAGTACTAGAGATAGTAATAGTAGCAACGAAGAAATAGAAGCGGTATCGGTAGAAACAAAACTCGTCGAGAAAGAAGTAGCGGAAGAAGTGAAAGTCACCACACCGCTGCCGACGGTAGAAGTTGTCGAAGAGAAAGAAGATGTGGTCGAAGTTGGTCGTTCTGAGTCGTCTCCGGCGCCTTTGGAACGCTTGAAAGGATGGATGGACGAGAGGGACGCTCAGGAAAATTTCGAAAGTTCGATCGAAGAATTTAAGGCCAAGCTGGCAGCAGCGCAAGACGCGCTCATCGTGTTGCAAGATCAACTGGAACAGAGCAAACGAAAGAAGAACAGCCAAAAGTGAAAGGAGTTATTTTGTACTACCAGTATTTTTTTTATGAGATCGTATTTATGTATTAAAAATAGGTGTCGCTTTAACATTTTGGGCACGTCCATTCCTTTGGCGCTCGTCGCAAAGCCGGCTTGCAGCATTTGCCGTGCGCGAAGCAGTTGCACTTGACGCATCGCATCGTAACTTTCACCGTGTCGTTTATTTCATTGCACATCACGCACGTCGTATCGTTTTTTTTCTTTTCTGTCTTCTCTTCCGTCAAACTCTTGGTGCTCACTTTTCTTTCCTCTTTGTTGTTCTCTCTTTCCGCCGCTTCGAGCAAAAGCTTTCTTAATTTCATCGTCTTCTTTCTTTCTTTGAGCAACGCCAGCTGCGTTTGCTCTAAAGCGTTGTGCAATTGCTCGAACTTCATCGCTAACGCGTACGACATGCTCTTTTCTTTCTTGTTCTTCTTCATCTTCTTTGACATTTTCTTTGACTTTTTCGCCTTGATGCATAGCGTCGCCGGAGACTTGTTGCTGCTTTTCGTCGAAGAAGGCGGCGTCTTCGCGTTCTCCTTGCCTTCGTCAAATTCTTCTTCCTCTTCGTTCTCGTCCTCGTTGGAGTGGTTCTCTGCATCGCTCAACCATTCCATCACGGCTCTCCCGGGAGTCACTTGCGGCTCCGCCAACTTTTCGAGAGCTTGGGCGAGTTCCATCGCTGGCGGCTGCGACTTTAACAACTTTTCGCAATCGTTCAAACACTTCGTCGCTGCGATGTCGTCTTTCGCGTCCTCCTCTTTGGTTTCAAACAACGCGTCGCGAATGGCTTTCGCGTTCGGCGTCGATCGAAACAAATCAAAGCCTTCGAGGTTGAAAATCTCGTTCCCGTTCGTATTGGCGGGCGTATTATTCGGCGCTTGGGGTCGGCTCTTCAACCCACCGCTCGTTAACGGGGCCGTCTTGTTCGTCTTGTTTGTTTCAATCGATGAATTTGGCGATGGCGTCATGTTGGAGTTGTTGTTGTTCGTGTTGTGTGACTTTTTCGTCGCCGGCGTATCTTGCACTTTCCTCGCGCCCGATTTTCTCGTAGGGGGCGTCGTATCTTCGTCGTCCGAACACGCCGGTTTGAACGACACAGACGAACGCCTCGGTTTCTTATTGTTATTATTGTTCTTATCGTTGTTCTCATTCTCTTTATCTTCGTTCGAAGACGTCGGCGTCGTCGTCGATGCAGTAGTATTCGTGTTCTTGTTGCACGTAAACGATATCCTCGACGGCTTCCTCTCTCTTTTCCCGCTCAACACGGATAACCCCCAGGACTCTTGCGCCAATCTCTCTGCTTCCCCAACTTTCCTCTTCATAGACCCAGAAATCATGCACGTCACTTCCGGTGTCCCGGTTTGATTCTTTGGAATCAATTTCACTTGAAACTCTTCCTCGTTCGCGAACGATATCGATTTTCGTCTCGGCGAGTCTTGGCCAAAACGAGCAGCCAGTCGTAATTCGAGAGGTTTCAGCGCCGATTTGTGCGGTGATTTCGGCAATATCTCGTTCACTTCCTCTTTCTCCGGCGTGCACTGCGGCTCGTCGTCGTCTTCTTCGTCTTCGGAGGAATCCTCTTTTATGCTCTTCTTTATCTTCTTTATCTTCTTCTCTCCACCGCCGCTCGAAAAAGAAGTCGTCTTCCTAGCAACTGAATTTTTCTTCCCCGATGATGATGAAGTCAAATTCGACGACAACGGGGACGACGACTTCGTCTTCTCGTGAGTAGTATTAAAACTACTCGAAGATAACGGGTACAATTTCGCGTGCATGGACGGTGAGACCGCTTTCACCACGTTCTCGAGCAGTGGTGACGACATGATGATGAATATATGTTGTTGTGTGAGTAAATGAGGAAATATCTGATAAAATTTCCCCCTCAAACAGTTGTTTTGCTTCCTTCCCCTTTTGTTTGTTTTTGTGTGTCAGCCTTTTTTTTTTCTTTTTTCTTTTTTTTTTTTTTTTTTGTGTTTCTTCCTTTTTTTTTTCTTTTTTCTTTTTTTTCTTTTTTTTTGTGTCTCTGCTTCTTCTTTTATTCGACGACTTCTGATGAAAAGAGCTTCACACCCTTCTTTTGTGTTTTCCTAAGAATATATAAGAATAACACAAAATGATGATGAAGAAGAAGACAACAAGAAGGGATGACGATAAAGAAGGAAAAGAGCAGTCGTCGTGTTTTGGAACGGTGGTCGTTTTGAAAGACTCGTTTGGTTTTTTACGGTTAACGCACGATTATTACGACCCCGAGGAGGAGGATATTTGTGATGATGATGTTGTTGTTGTTGTTGATGTTGATGCATCATCATCATCATCATCATCAAAGCGTGTACCGACTCTACGCGCGCAAGCGCAACTGTTTTTCCACATCACCGAGTACTTTAAAAACCCAGAGTTACAACAAAAAGAAGGAGAAGAAGAAGAGGATCGACCGTTACTGGCCGGAGATATGGTGAAGTTTAAAGTCGTCCGAGGAGGACAAGAAAAAGGAACAGGCGGGAAACACCAAAACGAGAACAAGGAAGGAAAAACGCACAAAGCGACGGACGTCATGCGATGTTCGAAAGGAGATTTGAGAGTGAAAATTATACAGGAACAGGTGGAAGGTGTGGTGAAAAGAGGGTTGAAAGGGAAAACGAAACACGAAGCGTACGGTGGGTGCGTGTCGTGTTCTTTACTAACATCAACAAAGGAGAACAAAGAAGAGGAGAAGAAGAAGCTTATGGAGCTCGAATTCGCCGGCGCGAACGTCGAGGAGAGTTGTAAGAAAAAGTTGAAGCAAGGAATGAAAGTTCAGTTTAGTTTAGGTCGAGAACCGACGACGAGAAAATACGTGGTCGTAGACATAGCGCCGATAGAAGGAGGAGGCGTTGAAGAGAAGAAAACGAAGAAGAAAGAAGGAGATGAAAACGACGACGACCAAGATGAAAAAATCGAGGAAGAAGAAGAAGACGAGTATTTCGAAGAGATTCCAACATCCTACGGACGCGTCGATAAACTCTCGCAATCGTTCGGGTTTATTCAGAAAGCGCACGGCAGAATGCCTTCGCACAACAACGGCAACAGGAGAGAAGAACAAGGTTTATTCTTTCATTACACGGCTTTAAAAGACAAGACGGATGTAGGAAAGTTGACCGTCGGCACCGCGGTAAGTTTTGAAATCGTCAAGGTGGGTACAGGGAGCGCTAAAGGTAAGAAAGCAAACGCAATAAACGTTCAATTATGCGACGAGGAAACCGTTCGAGCGATCGAGTCGGAACTCAGACTTCAGCGTAAGCTCGCCGAGAAAGAGAAAAACGCCGCTTTGCTCGATAAAGACGGCATCGATGGTGATTCCTGGGGTAAGAAGAAAGTAAACGTCGTCGACGAGAGTAATAATAGCAAAAATGGTAAAAAATACGTAGAAGCGCCGGCATCTGGGGAAGAAGAAAATGCATCGTCGTCGGAACAGCAAAATGATTCTTCGGTTTCGTTAGAATTGGGTAAAATTGCCGTCATCAAGAACGGTTTCGGTTTCATCAAATGCGAAGAACGCGTGGAGGATGTGTTTTTCCATTTCACACAATTGAAGAATTTCGAAAACCCGAAAGTGGGAAAAATCGTTCAATTCACTGTCCACAGAGATCAAAAAAGAGACGCAATGGTCGCACACGACGTGTGCGAAGCTCCAGAAGGCTCGAAAGTAGTCTTTGAAACCGTCGATGAACGAAGCATTCGAGGCGTCTGTAAAGAACGCCTGGTATTTGCCTCCGGTCGAAGTTTCGGAAAATCCTCATTTTCGTCCAATGCGAGCAACAATGGAACGGTTGTCGTCGAAAACGCGGGCGGAACTTCGCAAAGTTACAAATTTAAAACCGTCGTCGACCGAAACTGCAATCCGAAACCCGGAGATTTGGTTTCTTTTTGCGTTGCCACTGATAAACGAGACGAGAAGAAACAGTTCGCGACGAAAGTGAAATTAGTTCAATTTACCGGTACCGTTGTGAGTGCGAAAAGCGAAGGTTCGTATGGCTTTTTTTCGCACAGCGATCCAGATACCGGCGAAATCGGAAAAGCGTTCTTCCACGGCGCGGATGTGGATGGCGGCGTGACCTTATTCGAAGGCGACGAGGCGACGTATTTCGTGAACCAATCGCAAGGCGAGAATAAAGAGTACACGGCGAAACGTATTAAACGAACGAAAGAAGGTCCGAATGCTGGAGTTTCGACGCCAACAAGGTCAAACTCAGCCATGGGAAGTGATAACAACGGGCGCGATTCGCCAAGACCACAGTTCGTCGGTTCTCAATTCACGCTTTCGAAAGGCCCGGACGGTACTTCAGGTTTCAGCAGAGGACGAGGTAAAGGCCTGGCGGAGAAAGCAACCGCGGCGGTTTCGAGGTTAAAGTTGGACGCAGCAGAATTTGTCCTTGGTGGAGGACACACGTCGTCCGTTTCCGCTTCGTGTGGGTCGAGAGACGACCTCGCCGCGTTCGAAGACGCCGAAGAAGAAGAAGAAGAAGAAGAAGAAGAAGAAGAAGAAGAAGAGGAAGAAAATATTTAAAATGATAGATAGCAAAAACTAGAAGAAGCAAATCAGTAATGTTTAGTAATAATATCAACATCATCAAATCAATCATTTGTATGTACATTCCTGTTTCGTTATATCATATTAAATACCTCTATTATATAATAGTAATTCGTATATTACTCTCTTTCCACGACGGCGGCGGCGCCCATCCCGCTTCCGATACACATCGACACTACTCCGAGCTTACACGACGCGTCTCTGCTATGCATCTCGTGCAACAACGTCGCCATGCATCTCGCCCCGGTCGCCCCTAACGGGTGCCCGAGCGCAATAGCCCCTCCGTTTACGTTTACGATATCCTTGCTCAGCTTCAAATGGTTCACGCAATACGACGCTTGACTCGCGAATGCTTCGTTCAGCTCGAATAAATTGATATCCGAAACTTTCACGCCGGCTCTCTCGCACGCGTCCGGAATGGCCACGGCTGGACCAATGCCCATAATTTCCGGCGGACACCCAACCGCACTGAACGATTTCCATTTGGCCATAATTTTCAACCCGTTTTTCGTCGCGTACGATCGTTTACACAAAATAACTACCCCGGCGCCGTCGCTGACTTGACTCGCGTTCCCGGCTGTCGTGCTCCCGCCTTTTTTAAACACCGGTTTCAACTTTGCTAAATTTTCCACCGTCACGCCCTCTCGAATCCCGTCGTCCTCAGATACGACGATTTCTTTCTCCTCTTTCGTCTCTTTATCGATAATTTTCGTCACCACTGGCACAATTTGACTCTTAAACTTCCCGTTTCGTCTCGCCTCGGCGGCTCTCCGGTGACTCTCCGCGGCGAACGCGTCTTGCGTCTCTCTCGAAATGTGCCACTTCGCGGCGACGTTTTCACTCGTGACTCCCATAGGAATCAAACAATTCTGCGCGTTCGTCACGCTCGCGGCTTTTGGGTTGAACCCTCCGTCCCATTTCATGGGATTCTTACTCATCGTCTCCACGCCAGCCGCGATGCCAACCTCGTAATATCCGGCTTTAATCGCGCTCGCCACGTCCGCGCACGCTTGCAATCCGCTCGAACACTGTCTGTTCACCGTTCTCACGGGAACTTTCACCGGGAACCCGGCTAAAAACATTCCAATTCTACACTCGTTCGCGCGTTGACTCGAATCTCCTAAAACTGATCCAACGACCACGTCGCCGATATCGTTCGCGTTGATATTCTCCGTCTCTCTTAAAGCGGCAGCTAAAACCGTTGCCACGAGATCGTCCGCGGTGGTGTCTTTTAATCCGCCTTTTCTCGCGCGAGTGATTGGCGTTCTTAACGCGCAGACGATGACCACGTCGTCTGGGTGTTTCGACGACTACATTTATTTAGAAAGAAGAGATGATTTGCTGTGAGAGACGACACAACGACGACTTCGAGGATGATGACGATAAAAACGCGCAAAAACACACGCATCAAAGATGAAGAAAAAAACAAACACAATACACAAACGAACGCACCCCGAACGGAGAGGAAAAGAAAGACGTCTCCTGTCGTTCCACGAAACTGTTATTCGTAGTAGAACTCTCGTTATTTAAAAGAGGCGCAGAAACGACAAAGTGCGTTTTCAAGCGTTCGACGCGTTTCATCGCGTTATTCGTGTTGTTGTTTGACATGATGATGATGATGTATAGAGCGATGGAACAACAACGACACCAATAAAAATGGCGGCTTCAGAGACATTTTTTTGCTTCTTTTTTCTCATGCAAAATTTTTTCTTCAAAATCAAAATCAACCAAAAACACACAAACAAACAAACAGAAGAGACAGAGAGAGATTTGGCACTGAACACACATCAACACAACATAATCTCTGATGATGATGATGATGACGAGGGCTGCTCGTTGTGCTCCTCACGCTGCTCGTGCTGCCTTTCTCCTCGCGACGACGACGACGAGTAGGACGATTCAGACGAGAGGAGGAGGAAGAGGAAGAGGAGGAAGAGGAAGAGGAGGAAGAAGACGACAACAACAACAACGAGAACAACGAGGCATTGGAATTGGAAAACAGTTGGAAATTCGATGTCAACAAAAAAGCAGCGCGACGATTCAAAGTAGTTCAGACGATTCAGACGAAAACAGAAAGAAGAAGAAGAAAAAACGAGTGTTGGTGATTTCAGGTCCAACGTCGGTGGGGAAATCCTCCGTGGCCATCTCCATCGCGAAACGCGTCGACGGAGAAATAGTCTCCGCCGACTCGGTGCAAGTGTATCGAAACTTGAACGTCGGTTCCGCGAAACTTTCTAAAGAAGACATGCAATCGATTCGACATCACATGTTGGATTTGAAATCACCTGTGACGGAAGATTTTGATGTCGGGGAGTTTTATGAGTTAGCGAATGGGTACATAGACGATATTCACGCGAGAGGGAAAGTACCGATCGTGTGCGGCGGGACCGGGATGTACGTGAAATGGTTAACCGACGGGAAGCCGAACGTGCCGAAATCGACGAAAGAGAGCAGTTTGAGAGCAGAAAAGGAAGTGCGAGAGATACGAGATCGATATAGTAATACTAGTAGTAATAACGATGATGATGATGATGTGAATAAAGCGCAGGCGTGGGATGAAGCCATCGAGTACTTAAAACAGCGAGGGGATTCGGAAACCGCCGGGAAATTAGCTCGAAACGACTGGTATCGATTAACGAGAGCGTTGGAAATCTTAGACGTTTCCGGAGGCAAACCGAAAGGCTCGTTTCAACCAGTCAAAGATGAGAGTAAACAGTTTCACTGTTACGCGTTGTCGATGAACAGAGTCGATTTATATCGAAGAATGGATCAAAGAGTCGAAGAGATGGTTGCAAACGGCATATTGGACGAAGCGGCGTATTTGTTGAGAGAAGGCGTGAAGCCGAATACGAATTCGGCGTCGAGAGCGATCGGGTACGCGCAAGCGATCGATTATTTACTGAAATGTAAGCGTGAAAAAGAGAATAACAGTGAGTCGTCGATAAACAATGACGCCACTTTACTCCTCGAGTTTATCGACGAGTTACAAAGAGAAACGAGAATGTACGCGAAGAGACAATTCACGTGGCTTCGATCGGAAAAGCAGTTCCAATGGATCGACGCGAGCGAGGGCGCTGAAATAGCGAGCTCGCGAATATTTGAGAAGTTTAACAACGCCCAAATCGATGTTGATGATGAAGGAGAAGAAATTAACGAGTCAAATAACAACTCGTCCATTTGTGAGGTCACTAAAGAAATGGCGAACGAATTGAAACGGTACCGCGTCGAGTTGAAACTCTTCCACGACGAAAGCATTAGAAAAGCGACTGTTGAGCGCGTCGCCGATATAGTTTCGCGCATGTAGTAATGTAATTTAGAATTTGTAGAAAATACAGTATGATAGTAGCTCTTAAATATTCGTATTATTTACTTCTATATAGCGGCGGCTAATTTTGCTAATACGGATTGGTCTATACCATCCGTCGCGACGAAAACCTCCTCCTCCCGAACGCACGTCGTCTCGCTCCCATCGAAACACGAGTTTGTGCACGTCCAGATTCCTACAGAATTGAAATCGAACGCAATCGCATCGGATTCCGAAATCCCACCTTTCCTCCCAGCCTTCGCGCGCAATCGTAAAGCGTCTTCGATTTCTTTTAACAATCCAGGGGTTAACTGTAACTCCATTTCGCGTTTGCCTTTGCATTTCTCGCACGGTTTTGATTTCCTCGTCGGCAAATCGCCGTCTGGCCAAACGATATCGCAATCGCGCGTTCGAAAGCAGTATCGAGCGATTTGCGCCGGCGCTCGAGCTATGCGTTTTTGAAATTTCAAATACTGTTCGGACGCGTTGATGGATTCGCCTTTTTCGTACGTTTCGCCTTGCCACGAGGAAGACACTTCCTTCGTCCCAGATTCGTCCATCATGTCCTTCATCTCCACGGCTTTCCCTCCGGCGTGCAACGCGAGCAAACTCTTCTCAATCTCCGAAACCTCCAAACCTTCCTCTTGCGCGTACTTATTCAACATGGAATCTACTTTCGCACTCAAACCTAACGCCTTTCTCTTCGCCTCGGCCTTCGTAGGCTCCAAATCTGAACACACGTAAAATTCTGGTAACGCGTTTGGGGCGTCTTCGTGATACGATTCAATGAGTGTTTCATCGCCTCCTTCTTCTTCTTCGAGCAACTCGACCGCCTCTTTCCTCTCTTTTTCTTTCAACATCGCCTCGTCCAACTGTTTCGTCAGCTGCTCCAAAGACTCTTCCTCTTCTTTCTTCGTTCCATTCTTCGCTTCGCCGTTCCAATCGTCTTTGCTCTCCGCGCATCCCCAATCGTCGTTCGTTCCAAACAAATTTTCGTTTTCATTCAAACACTCTTCCTTCTTCGCATTATTCACATGCCTTCTATTTTTGCTCGTGGTCTCATTCCCTTTCCGTGTTCTCTTTTGCACTCGAAACGCTCGCCACTTTCCTCCCATCGTCGATTCGCTATTAGGAGGAGGACAACAGTTTTGAAAATTTGTGCACGAAAACACGTACAACGTTCGCTCGAGAATATCTTCCTCTGTTCCGTCTCTCGTCCTTGTCAACGGCGCGTACGCCTGGAAAATCAGCGAGAGTTTACTCTCGCACGATTTGCATCGCATTTGCTCCTCTCTCAAAAACACATTATTCGCTCTTTCGGACGCGTCATCATCATCGTTGGCGAACTTGAAATTTGGTTCGCCGCCAACTTTCGTGGCAAAAGCGTCCAATTCGTAGACGTCTTTTGAAGAGACCATTCGGCCGCTAAAGCCGAGATACGTTTGACTCTTTTCATCATCGTCTGAATCGTCTTCGCTACTGCTATTCTCAACGCTATTCGTGCGTCGTTTTGTGTGCTCTGCATCATCATCTCTTCTGGCCATGATGATGATGATGATTTTGACGAGTTGATTTTTTTTTTTCTGAAGAAGAGAAGAGAAAAGGGGGTCTGCGTGTTGTTAAAATTGACAAAAAGCTTTGAAGCCGTCAAAAAAAAAGAGTGAGAGACCTACCCCTCTTTCTTTTCTTTTCTTTCTTCGCAAACAAAAGGACGACGACTCACCATCATGACGACGGTTGCGACTACTCCTTTTGAAGCTAGTCGTGCGTCCTCGTCGTCGTCAGTAACGCGCGTTGTTCGCTCTTCTTCTTTGTCTTCTTCTTCTTTTCGGAGGAGGACGACCAACAACAACAATTTCGAGGTTTTGAGAAGTGGAAGAAGAAGAACAAACAAACCTATTTCTTTGTCATCACGTTTTAGTAAACCAAAGACGACGGTGAACGCCGCCGAAGGATCTCCGACGAGCAGCACTTCTCAACAACAACCCCAGCCTGCGTTTATTCCCGCGCACGAACGACAAACGTTATCGAAAATTCCTCCGGAACAGCTCGCTTCTGGGGGCATGCGATTGTCCGCACAAAACGAGGATTTCAAAGTCTCCTTCCGAAGGTTTTTAGCGTACGAGTTCATGTCCATGGACGAAACGTACGACGAGACGAAAATTTCAGTGTTGAACCTGGATCCTCCAATATTTACGGTGGAGGAGTTCATCTCGGAACAGGAGTGCGACAATTTAGTATTAGCGGCGAAAACGAGCGGTGGTTTAAAAGTCTCCGCCATAGGCGGCGGCGCCGCGAACGAGAACATTCGCACGAGTAAGACGGTGGCGTTGAACTCGCACGGGTTGGAAAATCACGCGAGTAAGAAGGCGATTTTAGCGAGCGCGGAGAAATTATTGCCTGATATACGAGGATTGAGTACAAAAAAGAACGCGTTTAAAGCACCGGCGGGTGGGAAGAGCGAGTGGGCGTTCGAGTTGCCGCAAGTTGCGCATTATAGCGGCGGAGAATATTTTAAGAAACACGAAGACGCGTTTCCGATTGGCATCGCCACGGAGAAAGGGTATCAGAGAAGAGCGACGGTCTTGGTGTATTTGAACGATGTTCCGAATGGTGGAGTCACTCGATTCGAGTATTTAGATTTGGATGTCCAACCGAAAAAAGGGAAGTGCTTGGTTTTCTTCCCCGCGAGCGTGGCGGCGATGCCGGATCCGAGGACGTTACACACGGCCACAGAGGCGGAGAACGGGTGCGAGAAATGGGTATCTCAGTTATGGGTGAGTCACTCAACCCCACCGGCGTCGGCTGGGAGTAGTGATAATAGTGCTAGTGCTGGACAACCAGCGGATGTTGCTCCGAAAAAACTCAACCGAGCGCAACGACGGATCCAGGAACGAGAGGAAGCCAAAGCTGCCAGAAAGAAGAAATAAACGAGAAGAAAACTTTTGTACGTATCAAGTATTGTATTCTATTCTATTCCTATTCCTATTCCTATTAATTCACTGTTTCCTCTTTACCAACAACGCGTTCACCGCCAGGTATTGCATGACGTCTACGTAATTCTGAGAGTTGTGTTCCAACGCCGGCGCCAACGCCCTCAACGGATTGTTCTGCGCGCCAGACGTGAAATCTTCCAGCTGCCACGTTAACCGTTCCAAATGCGTCTCTAAGTTCGCAGTCTCTTTAACCACCGCTCGTTTTGCCGCGTTATCGTTCCCTAGCTCTAAAAAAATCAAATATCCACTCACTTCGTATAAAAATCGATCCATGGTTAACATGCCTCTTCTCCCGAACGTTTCTTCTTTCCATTTCAATAAATTCGCGCCCCATTCGTTCGATTTCAAGGTGTTAAACACTGGATCGTGCGATAACCACATCCTGGGAACGATATCGTTGCTCAAAACGTGCGCTCTCAACGCAGATTCTTCCAAACCAATCGCATCCAACGCCGATTTCGGGTACCCTCGAAACGTCTCCTTCTCTTCCTTTTCCATTTTGTTCAACAGCGACATGTCCAACGCCAAAACGTTCGGCGACCCGTACGTGTGCACGTTTACTTTCATCTTCACACAATCCACATCTAATCTCAATTTCGTCCAAGCCGCTAATATCATCGCAATCGATCCTCCCAACGAATGTCCGCAAAACGTCAACTTCTTCACTTCTTCCCCTACGTCCGGTCCTTTGATGTACGGCGTTATTTCGTTGAAGAACTCCTCGGTCATCTCATACACGCCCGTGTGACACCCGACTGGTACATCCGGGTGCACTTGCGTCGGCCAAACTTTACTAATTTGATTCGATAATCGAATCCTATCCACGTTCTGGTCGTCCCCCCACACCGCGCCTCTCGCCACGATAGTTCTTTCCACGATATCTTCTTTCTTCATTTCATCGAACCCAATTTTTCTATCCGCGATGTAGACTCTCGTCACCGAGGTGTATTTCTCGTACACGAGTGAATACCCGTCCGATTCTAACAACTCTTTCAAGTTGTTTTTGTAGCAATAGTTGGATAATCGCGCCGTGAGCGCAGCTTTGGAGTATTCTTCGTTTTTGTTGTTTTCGTCGTCATCATCATCATCATCTTTCGTTCGATTTTGAAACGTCATTTTCGCGTCGTCGTCTTTATTAGAAAGAGCACCGACACAAAAGCACCCTCTCCTCCTCCTCCTCCTCGGAGACAAATGCACAGAAGACGGACTTCTGCTCTTGCTAGCACTGCTTCGTATTGTTCTTATTGTTGTCATTGTTCTCATATTCGCTCTCGTCGTCATATGATTCATAGTTTTGTGTTTCTTTTTGAAGCAAATTTTTCATTTTTTCATTTTTTTGGTCAAACTGTCAAAACACAAAAGTCTCCTCTCTCACTAAAATTCGAGACAAGACACGAAAATGGCGAAGACAGAAAAAACATCATCAACATCATCTTAGAGGTTTTGGTGATGAAAATGGTGGTGAAACTTCCATTATTGCGATTTCACGGCGTTTTTGTCCTCTTTTCTCTTGTGTTCGTCTCGTCGTCTGCTTTTGTTGCCGAGTTTGAGGAGGAGGAGGAGGATTCAAAGAATACGTTTTTGAGGAGGAGTGGTGGTTTTAACGATGATGATGAAAATGATGATGCGAAAGGTCGTCGTCAAAGTTTTCTCGGTGGTTCTTCTTCTTCTTCTTCTTCAAACGCTGCTGATGTGGGGAACAGAGCTCGATGGTTGTTTGAACGATCCGGGAACGTGCGGTGGTCGTTAAAAAACGAAGACGACGACGAGGAAACGACGAAATCGTTCTCGTTGAAAGATGTGATTGGTGCGAGATATTCAGACGACAGAAGAGGACCGGCGATGGAAGTATACGAATCCACCGGCGAATTCGTGACGATGGAACTCACGTTTTCGAGAACAAATAACAAGAATCGAGCGACGAGGAGGAGTTTGGTAAACGTGGGAGGAAAAGGGGCAGAGGTTGGTAGATATTTTAGCGGAGACGGAAGGATCAAAGCGGTGACGACGTCGTCTGTTTCATCCTCCGTATTCGCGTTGCGAGAGGACGGGGAGGTTTTGGGATACGATGAAGAAAAGCCGGGGAACGTAAAGAACATCACGAAACCATTTCAAGAAAGCGTGAGCGTGCACTGCGCGAAGAGTAAGGAAGTGTTTACGCTCTTTCACGTGAATAGAGAGAGTTCTGAACACCAAAAAGAAAAGTTGTGCGCGATGTGTTTGGAAACGAGACGAGCCGGAGGGAGAGTGATTTATAACGGGTTTTGTGCGGAGTTGAACGAGGACGACGGAATAAAGGTAGATGGCGACGTTTCGAGTTTTTCCTACATAGTTTCTCGAGAATACGAACCGATAGCGTTCCAAGCGGTTGATGATTACGTGGTTGCTTTAGAGAGACAAAAGAAAAACGACGGAATGTTTCGATTACAAATGTTCTCGAGCAAAGCGATTTTAGTTTCCTCGAAACTGAAATCACCGATTGAACCGATTTTGGCGTATTCCTCGAATAATAATAATAAAGGGGTAGACGATGATCAGATTAAAGTTCTCTCTTTAACTTACTCCAAGTTCAACGACGACGACGATATCGCTCCAAATGCCGTACCGAATACCTTGGGTATCTTTACCCTCGGCGTCCCGATCGGAACGACGACGAACCAAACAGACGCGATAGTTCTCCGAATGTTCAACGCGCGAACGGAAGACATCTCAGCCACGTTGGCGAGTGCGCACGTCACCATCAAATGGACCCGGATTCTCTTCGTCGTCTTGATTACCATAATCGGCTGTTCCGCGATGCTGTTATGCGCGGCGTCTGCTTTCGTCGGAACGCCAAAACCATTTTTGGAAGAAGACGTAGAAGCCAACGGCGACGTGGAAGAACAGTTACTCGATTCCATTCTAGAAGAAGAAGAAGAAGAAACAGAAGAAGAAGAAGAAGAAGAAGAAGAAGAAGAAGAAGAAAAACAAGACAAAATAGTAGACAATAACAGCGTTCTTAGCTCTAGCGACGCGCAAACACTCTCTCACGAAAATGAAGAAGAAAAACAAGAAGAAAAACAAGAAGAGGAGGAAGAAGACGACACCGATCGTCGTCTCGCCGGTGGCGTTCAAGCGTTCTTCGAGAGCTTTCTTTTTACTTCTTCTAAAAGCTGATCGTGAGATGATATGCGTTTTTGACGGCTACAAATAGTTTTTAGATAAATTTAGAGGAAACAAACATCCACGTCACAATATCTATTCTATCTGTCACACACATGCTTCGCGCCGCCTGCAATCGATTCATACTCGCATCGAACCCTTCAATAAGAACAATGTCCACGTCTGCCACCTCTGGCGTTTGGAAGCACCACAAAGTCGTTCCGGAGACACCCGCGGGGTTTACCATGCGAGGAACTGTCCCCACGGACGAGAACGGCGTCGATGTGATGATGGAAATGTGGGAACGGGGAAGTTCAGAGCCTCCGCATTCGCATCCGGGCGATGACATGACCGTGGTCATAGAAGGGAAAATGTCCGTGCAATTCTTCAAAAAAGACGGGGAGAAACTCGTCGAGGACGGGAAACCGTTAATTTTGAACAAAGGCGATGCGGGGTACATCGAAGGTGGGCGCATACACGACGCGAAATATTTGGAAGATTGCAAGTTGGTCTACGTGCACGATAAACAATTCGGATTCGACGCCGCAGCCGTGAGCGCTTAATACTACTAATAACAGTACTAATACTACTTATCTATCTATTAATACTCCATCGTGGTACGGTAGCGATGGAAACATACTATTAATACTAATATGCTTTAATAATAATAATAATAATATCTATCTATTAACGGTACGGTACGGGTACCGATGGTAATATAATCTAATATACTGTGTTGTTGTTGCTATGTGTTGCTGTTGTTATTACTCAGTTTCTATTCCTAATATACCGGTAGTATCTATGAAACACTTAATAATTATTAATAACGATTGTAATGCTGCTGACTGAGTTCGCGAAACGCTCTGGAGGCCTCGTTACGATTTTCAACATCGTTCGTGAAATGGTACGTCTGCGCGAGTAAATATTGCGATTCTTTGACGATGTCGATGTTGCCGAGCTTTTCTCCGAATAAAGATGCACGGTTCAGGTCATCGACGATAGATTCAATCGTTTCTTCCATTTCCTCGTCCGTTTCATCTTGGATGTTGACTTCCAAAGACGCTTTGGCGTTGATCAAATGAAACCGAGCTCGTAAGCGCAGCTCGTTCGAGCTTAAAAACGCTCTCGAGTACTTCTCCAAATAGAGTTTGCCCAAGTTCGCGTGCGAGCCTTTCAACTCAATCAAACACTCCGCGACGATAAGTTTCGCGAACAACGCGTACTGGTCGACGCCTAAATCTGTCGCGCGCTTATCCACTCCTAACGCTCTCAACAATGCAAACGCGTAGTTTTGCGAATTTTTAAACGTCTCCGCGACGCCCAACTCCGATTTCAAAACGTGCATCGCGTTTCTCGGGTCCGCGCTGCTATTTCCGTTTTTCATCGACGAATCGCTTTCGAGTTGAGAGAAAGCAAAGGTCAGAATATCTGCACCTCTCAGAAAGCTTTCGAATGATTCTGCGTAGTTTCTGTTCATGGCGTAAATTTCAGCCAACGCCCGATTCGCCTCTAATACCGCACTCGAATCCGTCTTCTCGCCAATCGGATGAACCAACGCGTGCATCTGTCGCATGCACTCGTTCGCTTCGAAACACTCGTTCCGTGCGATAGCATCGTCGAATAGTATCGAAATTCTCGCCGCGTTCAACTCTCTCGAAACTTCCTCGTTATCATCCACGTGTTCACGCAAACGCGATTCCGCTTTTTCGAGTTCCATCAAGGCGCGTTCGGTGCCTCTCGTCCTTTGCGTGGATTTCGATAAAACTGCAAATGCTCGCGCGGCGTCCACGGGCGAAGCATCTTTCAAAGTACCCTCGGATAATGCTTTCAAATTGGCAACCCTCGCTAACCCGTCGTCGCCCCGCGTCGACCACGTCGTCGATTGCATCGAAAACGCCGGCGTGCGCAAACAGTTGATGGCGTTTTTCGTTTCTTTGGCGGTGTCAAAAGTGGCGTAACGTTGTAAGGTGCCTAAAGACGTGTGCGTAACTTTCCCACCAGATGTTGACGAAGACGCCATCGTGGACGAAGAAGCGGGATATATTTCGTTCATTCGAATCAAAGACGTCGCCTGTGCGACGGCGATAGCATCAAGCGATTGGTTACCGCCGCCTTGCGTTTGTTGTTGTCCGGTGGTATTCGCGCCGCCGTTCGCACCTCCGGTATTTCCGGAAGACGGGTTATTCGAAGCGCCCTTTTCTCGTAAAATTATCTCTTGTTTGCGCATATGTTCTGCGGTCGTTCTCGTAGCTGGCGCGGAAGCAACGAGCGTTGTTTTATGCGACAAAACTTCGACGTTTTGAATAGCTTTTTCAACAACTTCTGGTGCAGATATTTGAGTCGATGTAGGCGCGGAAACGAACGAGGTGGTACCTTTCGTCGTTGCAGCCGCTACGCCAGCGTTTTTGCTCGTTAATGCCGCTCTACGTTCCTCCATAACGCGGTCTCTTCCAGCATCGTTCGGAAACGCCGCCACTTGTCTAGCTAACGCCAACTCGGCGTAGCTCGCCAGCGCGGGATTTTTCAACTGTCTTCCAAGCTTTAAACACCGACGTAAAAGTGTTCGAGATCGCTTCGCTTTTTTCAAGACTGATGAAGACGAAGATAACGAAGAGGATGTCGAGGAACTATACTTTTGTTGTTGTTGTTGTTGTTGTTGTTTGATGTTGTCTAAAGATTCTTCGAAAGGCTCGTCGTCGTCCTCATCGCTATCTTCATCCTCGTCTACGTCCACGTCGTCGTCGTCGTCGTCGAAATACTCCGACTCGGCTAAAAGCCCACTCAACGCTAACGCTTTCGCTAATGCGTCTTCATCTCCAGATTGCTGCGCGATTCGCGTCGCCTCCTCTAACGCTCTCGCGGTTTCTTTTCGATGTTGAAACTGCGCGTGCGTTGCGCCGAGCGCAATTAAAGCCTCCGCTGCTCGTCTTCCAGATTGCGACACGGGCGTTATGGAGTGCGCGCTGCGACTTCCTCCACCACCAGCGCTAATCAACTCGTGCAACAAAACAGACTCGTCCGCGGGGATATCTCCGTTTATTTCAAAGTGTCTGTGTAAATGGAACAAAGCGTTGACGACATCTTTTTGTTTTAAACTCTCCACATGTCTCGCGCGCGGATGCCTGTTGTGAATCGCCGTGTTCTCATGTTCCGCTAAAACTTTACGAAGCACCGCGCCTACGCTCTTGTTGTTCTTCGTCGGAAAACCAGAATTCCCACTATTGCTGCGACTGTTAGTATTTCTAGTGCTGTTATCTTTCTCTCTCGGGTCAAGAATACCTCCTAAACCCATAGCGATGCCAAACGGAAGCGTTTCGTCCTCCTCGTCGTTACTTTCCTCTTCATTCGCCGAACTCTTCTTAACCCCTAATCGTTCGCACTTCTCCACCAACGTGTCCACAATCGCGCGTTCGTTCGCTTTGCTCGTTCTGTGCAGCAAAAAAGTAACTTCTCCTTTCTCTCCACCGTTCATCTCTTCCGCCGCCGCGTTCACGAACGCATCGAAATCTTCCCGATACCTTCTCAACATCTCGTGACACTCGCACACGCCGTCAAACGACAAGCGCTCAAATTCAACCAACTGTCGTCGTAAAAACCTCCCGCACACACTTTCCGGATCAATCTTCCTCACCGCTAAATCTTCACCGCTCGACACCGCGAAACAATCTCTCGCCTCCCTCGCTAAACATCTCGGCAGACGTTCAAATTTTCTCACCAGTTCGTCAACCGACTCGAGTAAATACTTCTCCTTCGTTTGCAACACGTGGAAGAAATCCTCGATTTGCTGCGCTTTATCGCATCTCGTTTCATCATCATCATCATCATCATTATCGGCGTACTCTTCTTCGTATTCATCGTAACCATTATTATTATTCGCTCTCGACACTTCCATCTCTTCTTCTTCTTCTTCTTCGCTGTTCTTCTTTGTCTTCTTCTTCGTCTTGGAGGAAGAAGGAAGCACAAAAAACCGATACACTCGTCTCCAAAACTCCTCCGAATCTGGTTCGCACAACACCAATCCATTCGACGACGACGTCTTCCCTCTCTCCATCAAAACCTCTTTCGTCACGAACCGAACGATTTTTTTTCGAAACTTCAAGGTTAAACTCTCGTACGCGTTTTCCGCGTCGTAATACTTTTTCCTCTCCTCCTCTTCTTCTTCCCTCTCATCAAAATCATCGTCATCGAGTCGTTTCTTTTTCCCTACCGAAGAAATCCCTTTAACCTCTGCGTTTGGTTGGCACGCGATTTCGAGCAAAGAGCACAAATGAACGACGTATGGGGTTGGGATTGCAGAAGTCTGGTCGAACTGCACCGTCTGAACTCTCCGTTTTGACATCATATACTCTTCTTCTTGTTATAATGTTGTTTTTAATGTGAGCGCGAGAGAGAGAGAGAGAGAGAGAAAAAGAACTGTGAAGAAGAAAAAAAGACAAACGATTTTTTTTTTTGAATTTTTTTTCAAAACAACTCTTTCTTGCCTTTTTTTGGTTGTTTTTTCGTTTTTGTTTTTTCATCGTCCGTCAGTTTTTTTGTTGTGTATCTCGTTCTAGGTGATGTAATTTCTGTTGTCTTGTCTCAAATCATCAAACTCTAAGAAGAAGAAGAAGAAGAAGAAGAAGAAGTTAAAGAAGAGGACAAAGAAGACAAAGAAGGCAGAGAGAGGAGCCCGCGTTTCAAATGGTGCTCCCGAACGGCAGCACGCATTACTTCAACGACGACTCCTCGCGGTTGTTACAGCCGGCAGATTTAGTGTTCTGCGAAAAGAGACGACAAAAGAAGAAGAAGGTAAAGAAGAAGAAAACGATGTCGAGGAGGAAAAAAAGTAGGAATACAACGAAGAATGTAGGTGATGAGGAGGAGGAGGATGAGGAGGAGGAAAAGGAGGAACAAGATGTACCGATAGAAATAAACGAAGCGTTTGAGAACGCGTACCACATAGGGACAGTCGCGGATACCTATCACGACTCGGATTCGGAATTTTTTGATTACGACTCAGAGGGACAGATTTTAGAGGACGACACGGAAGTTTTAGTCGCGTTCGGGACGACGGAGCTGAAAATGGGAGAGACTTGGGGTGGGATGAGAGTCAACAAAGGGGGGTCAGACTTGATCTGTTCTAAAGTAGAGGACTTGACGATATTAGACAGACGGTATTTCGCAGTTGGCGATAATTGCGTGAAGGCAAAGAATACGTTGGGGATGTGCGGGAAAATTGTGGACATGAACGTGAAGGCGACGCTGTTCTGTCCGGCGACGAAGGAGTACGCGTACGGAGTGGACTCGAACGAGTGCCAGACGTTACGGAGAGTGTATCCTGAGGCCACGGTTGTTTATGGAAACTGGATAGGGATCGTAGAGACTGTGACAGATGTTATCAGGGTGGGATTGTTGAAGGACAACGGAAAGAAGGCTACAAAGAAGAAGAAAACCGGGAAATGGCTGAAACCCTCTTGGCCGCTACCAGCCGGTGATGCTTTCGTCAAGAAAGAAAAAGATCGAGAAGATGTCGAAAATCACGCGTATCTGGACGAGGAGTTGCCAGATTTGCTAGTGGAAGTGAAGCCGAGCGGGCAATCGGACGAGTATGCCAGCGACGGTGAAGAATTATCGGACGAAGAGGAACGGGAATATTATTATATGAACACGCTCGGCCTCCGCCATTGCGACGAGGCCGAATCAAGTAGAGTTGACAGGTTCCATCTTGCATCGACGCAGTGCGGGTGCTATCGCCCAGGCGATATCGTTGACGTGGAGGAACAAAAAGTAGGGCGAGCTGTACAGGAAGTTCTGCGCGATGGAAGGGATAAGGTAAGACTCGACCGCGCAGATTTTCTCGAACACTGTTGGATTAAAGGTGACGAGGATGACGACGAATGGGTCACACTTTTTTCGGCGTTTGCAGTAGATAACGAACCCCATTATGCAGAGGATTACGAAGAAATTACAAGTAAACAAGACGAACAATACGACGCAAAGATGGCCGTTGTGTGCAAGAAACTTGTATACCAAAAGCATAGCATGGCGCAAAGGGCAGTCGTGAAATCCATCCACGACGGCATGGCACAGGTGAAGTGGAAGATGCAACACCTTTATAAAGAAGAAGGTATGGTACGAAATGCTCGAGAGTATAAAGACGATCCTTTACGTCGAGTTGCACCGAAGAAACTTCCTTGCGAGGAAGAAGAAGTAGTTTTAGAAGAAGAAGAAGATGCGCCTCCCGATGGCAATCCTGAACATTTTTTGCCGCCATGGTGTGAAGGTTCGTGCAAAGTACAGGAGAAACCTCCGCGCTATATGCCATCGTCAATGCTCACCGTTGTCGATAAGTTCTGTGCTCACTTTTTACAAGCCGGAGATCACGTCTTGTGCGATAAAAATGCTCTGAAAAAATACTTTCCGGAAGCGCATAAACGCGCGCTTCGCTTCGAAGAAAAGCGCGAGAAGCTTTGGGTGCAGGAGGAGAAGAAAGAGGAAGAAAAACAGAACTTTTACAAATCGTCGTTAACGTCAAACGATGAAGTTTATTGCGCTCGCGTCATTTCTACTGAAACCACGTGCGAAGTTCTGTGGCAAGACGGGTCCAGAACGTTTGAAAAGGCTAAAGATTTATTGAAAATGGAACACTTAGAAGACCACGTGTACATGTGCGGTGACTTTGTGGTGAAATCCAGCGAGTTTAAGAAAGCTGTCGGGTCGGAGAAAGTGCAAGATCTCGAGCAGACGTGGGAGGACGATTTAATGAGGAAACGCGAACAGTATAGCGAGAAAACAGTTCTTGACACTTTCGCAGTTGGTTACGTCGAAGCTACGAACAGCGAAGAGCGCACGGCAGACGTTGTCTGGATCGCCGATGCGTTTGTATTTGAAGCTTCAGAGAATGACAACGAGAGGTTCTTAGCAAACGCAGAAGGTAAAGAACGACCACCGCACGTCATGGAGCTCAAATGGCGCGAAGACTGGGATGATGATGATTTCTCGAGCGAAGGTAAACCCCCGCAAGTTTCCATCGATGGCGGCGGTGCTTCGTATTTCGATAATCACTATAACAAATATTACGCCAATACCATGAACAAGTTACTGGAGCTAAAGAAAAGAAAAGCGGGAGAAAATGAATGTACTAAACGTGGCGTTGTAAGATTTAAGTCCAGAGAAACGGTTCCGGTGTACGCACTTCAGTCATACCCTTCGGTATTGTTCCAAGCGTCTGGAAATGACGTCGTTTTGAGAAATATTCCGGGAATCGACCAATTGCTTGTGGAAAATGATCAGCCTGATACTATGGGCATCGAAGATTTCATGACTGTTCCTAACGACAATAACAAAGAAGTTTCAGCTTCGACTGGGCCTAAAGTTTTAGACTCTTTAGTAGAACAGTGGGGTTCGACCAGATTCATGCACGAGTTGAAGAATCACGATATTTTCAATCGTGATCTGGCGCCACCGCATGCGTTGGCGGCGTGTGAACGCATACTAGGATCAATTCATATCGACGCCACAAAACGCGATCCTGTTCACTTCTTGTGCAGTGCTGTGAAGGATGTTTTCGTGCCTTTCTATGAACGCGAATTACAAGTTGTACCTGGGAACCCGTGGTCCGTTCCCAAACTCGAGGAGAATGTGTATTGGTTCCGAGGATCTTCCAAAACTCCAAAAAGGTTAATCGCAACTTCCCCGGAATGGCAACAATCGCATGGTGAACACGTGCGAGTGTGGGGTTTCGCCGCCGCAGAAGCTTACAAGCACAGACACGCGAAACACCCTAGACTGAATTCGACTAAATTAGACGAATTCGGCGCGCGTACATACATCTCAAGTTTTGTACAAGACGTTTCGTGGGTCGGAGAGATCGTAGAATCGAGTGCTGGTCTGATGAAGATAGCGTGGGGTAGTGGAACAAATACACATCAACCGCCTTTTAACATCGAGCTGTGCGAGCTTTTGGATGATTCAGACGATAGTGATTCGGATGATGGCGATTCAGACGATTCTATGGAGAGCGGATGGGAAACAGATGAGAACGAAGATTATTATTCGGAGTTAGACCAAGAGGAAGACGACCAATCATGGGGGAGTTTCCCCACCGGCAGAATCTCGGAAACACATTCTGATGATGGGTTTTCAGACTCGGAACTTTCCAGTGTGCCAATGATGGATTTTAGTGGTGATGAAGGAGAAGAAGAAGGAGAAGAAGGAGATATGGGTTTGACGATTGATGACGATTCCTTCGACGATGAGGAGAGTGACAGGGTTAGCGGTAGCGAAGACTTGGACCTTCTTGACGATGAGAATGGTACAATCGAACGCGGTGCTGGTTCAGTAGCCGTATTTGGTTCGCTTCTCGATGGCCAACTTGAATCAATCCGTCGAATGGTTGAAGATACAGCGGCGAAGGATTTTATCTGGAGAGGTAAAATCTTCGGGAAAGACCAAGACGATATAAAGAAGAGTAGTGGGTCTATCGACGCAGATTCGATATCTCGCTTGGTCAAAAATGCGTTACCGCCCGGTCTATTCGAAGAAGACACTGCCGACGCGGCAGTTGACGACATCATGGAAAGATACAAAAAACTGAGCTTCAGCGCACATACTGAGCTGAAGAAGACTTTGACCAGGTATTCCGACGAAGAGCTGAAGCTATTGCTCATCTCCACTCACTTCTGGCGCCGAAGAAGGGGGGCTGGCTTTGAAGAAGACGACGAAGTGTTAGGAGATAATGCAGAGCCAAGTGATCTCGAGAAGGATTTTGTCTCGAAAGCACAGTTGAACGCCGAATATGCCGCCAGATCTCGGAGATACAAGGATATGGCACATCCACGCAACATCGCAAAAGCCTATCCTGGTATATTTCTGGATGCAGACGACGCCCGGACCACTGTTTCTGATGTGTTACGGGACTCTAGTATACGCTCAAATATGGTTGGGTTGAACGCTTTCCATTCCTTGGTAGAAGCGAACGGACCTCGCAATACCTCTAGAGATGAAATGCCGTCATTATTGGATTCGCTCAATTTCGTCTGGAGACAAGAGAGGAAGGAGAAAGTGAAGCAGCTCGAGAACCAATTTCTTTGTCGCAGTCCAAGGCAAACGTTGTCGAAAGTTGACGACGATGCAACGATCGCGGATGAGAATAATATCAACGACGAGGATGAAGAGGCATTGTCTACAAGTTTTGATGTCGTCGACGGCGGCTTTTCTGATTTTTTACTCAGAGATTCGAGTTCTCAAATGAATTTGCCGCGACAAGTTCAGAAAGCTGTTCAAAAAGAATGGTCAATCTTACATAAAGGCTTGCCCGCGAACGAAATTTGGGTAAAATCGTCGCAAGCGAAAATGAACGTTTTGCGGGCGATGATCAAAGGACCATCGTTGACGCCTTACCACGACGGTTTATTTTGCTTTGACATTTTGTTCGACGAGAACTATCCGTCTGTTCCTCCAAAAGTTCATTATCACTCGTACGGATACCGACTCAATCCAAACTTGTACAAGGAAGGCAAAGTCTGCCTGTCGTTGCTCAATACGTGGGACTCGGAGGAAAATTCGGAAAGATGGAGCAGTTCATCAAGTGCGTTGCAGGTTTTAGTTTCGCTCCAAGCGTTAGTGCTGAACGATAAGCCTTATTACAACGAAGCGGGCTACGAAAAACAACGTGGAACGGAAGAAGGCATTCGAAACTCAGCCATGTATTCAGAAAATGCGTATCTTCTCAACTTGAAGACGATGATACAAACGATCAAACGCCCACCCGTAGGGTTTGAGGCGCTCGTTCGAGCGCACTTCAAAAGTCGTCGAGCCTCGATATTAAAGAGCATTGCTGCGTATCTTGAAGGTGCACCAGTTGGTAGCTATTGCGATGACCCGAACGTACAGCACACGAAGCACGACACGCACAATGTGAAACCGACGAAAGGGTTTCTACTAAGTTTACAAGGGTTACAAGAAACGGTGCGAACTGCATTCCGGAAGATTTGAAGATGAACGACAACTACTATGATTGTTCTTCTCATACATTTTTTCGTGGAGCTAACATACCCCGACCTTAGAATTTTTTAATAGTAATGCGTGCGCGCGGCTTTTTCTACGCATTTCATAACAAATGCACCAATCTTCACTTCTGTTGGACCAAGTTCACTGGCGCCTCTTGCACACCGAGCCATCATGCGGCTCAAATTTGCATTCTCCGCCAGCATCCGCATCGCAGATTCCTGCGTTTCCGTAATCGAAAGAATATGCGCAATCATAATGAGCGCATATCGCAAGACTCTCGCGTTGATCCCAGAAACTGGCGCGACTTTAGACGACGGCGTTTTCCTTGTCTTGATCTTAGCTTTCTGAACCGCCATCTCCCAAAGCGCCGTGTTTGCCGCTGCGGCCAAAACGTTTTCCTTACGAACAACTCTTGGCCACCCTTTCCAATCCAAGTGCGCAAACGCGGCTAAGACGCGCAAAGATAAATCGACGAGCTCTCTCGATCGAGAGCACGTGTAGTTTATGTAAGTTGCATTTTGATCCTGCGTCGTCGCAATATCCATGATATTCGTGGACGTCGAAGGGATTTCGTTCCTCAAAACAGATACTACATCGCTCAACACCGCATATTCGTTCAAGGCGTCTTGGAATGATTTACACGTAGATAGCGTCCGGATGAGAGACAGGCATGCCATTCGCGTATCTTGCGGCGAGCTTGCTTTCAAGCAATAGTTCAACCAACACGAAGTCGTAATCTGTGACTGCTTTGGCGCCGAGATAACACCGGATTGTGGGATCTCATCTTCTCCAGTTTTTAAATTTGTCGTCGGGACCGCCCGTCTCGACGCAACCATTGTCATCACCAAATCACTCGCGGGTAATACGCGACTACCAACTACATCTCTCCCATTTGTAAATTCAGAAGCAGCAAATGAGGTTAACCAAGTGAGAGCACCTAGGAGAGGCGATGTAGCTTCCCATGCTCGTGCACCAACACATCTACGCAAACAATCAACGACAATCGCCACCGCATCAAACTTCTCATCCACTACAGCGGTAGCGCTTCGAGAAGGAGCGCTCGAAGAAGCGTCGCTCTTTTTCGATTTTGACGCGCCCTTAGATGGAGCGGTGATGTAATCTTCTGTGGGAACTTGCTCTTTCGTGTGCACGAAAACTCTCCCAGTGGTTGAGAGCGGGTGCGGTAGCAATGAACCGCCGGCGAAAGAACCGGCGCACGCGCTCGCCACATCAAACTCTGAACCGTTGATTCTTCTGCGAAGGATCTTTCTCTTCTCGTTACCTCTAACATTTGTCGTTATCGAAGCTGCGACCGTCGCTTTATCGGTGATCATCATGTCATCTTCCTCTACAGAATCTTCCGCTTCGTCATCTTCAGTAGCTCCACCTCTTGGGGGCGGTTGCGATGTTGAGAGATTTCTGAGCAAGTTGCGCCGCCGAGCTTCAATCACTCTTCGACAGCACGTTTGATCGTTCTTAAGCAGAATTAGCAAAAGTCTCGCTGCTGAAGCCGCGAGTTCATCTCGGGCGTTATCGTCCGCAAACTCGTTCCTCGGTGGATTCAAGTCTTTGTCGCCGTCAAACGCTGCGACAGATTTCAGCGCCTCAAGAAGCGTGATGAGGAAATTCGCGTTACTGAATACCTCATTGATACTATCAATTCTATATCCGCTGTTCTTCGGGGTACCGTCTACATAGCTATTATCGTCTCCCTGATCTTCATCGTCGAGGAAAACAGAAGCGAGCGCTCGGCCAATCGCCACGCTGTGGTACTCCCATCCTTCCTCTATATCGCGCAGTCCGCTCCCGACTTTCTTGCTATTAGTATGACTACTACTACTATTTTTCTTCTTTCTCAAAGACGCCAACGTGGCACCTTTTTCAACAGCTTGAGTGTGGAAACCGAGAAACACCAAAGCATCACGTTTGGCAAAAGAATCTAAAAAGAACGCAAACTTCTTCGACGAGGTTCCTCTTTGATTGTCGGCGTTGTTATTGTTGGTAGCATTACCGTGATAGTGGTACAACGCTGAAGCTGCCATTGAAGCTTGATCAAATAAACCTTTCGGTGCTTTCGGTAGCATCGGTCGCCAGTCCGAAACTTCTTTACATGTCGTCGTCGTCGTCGTCGTCGTCGTCGTCGTCGTCATTGCTTTTGGCACCGATGCTATCGTCTTTGTCGTATCCATGTTCTTGATTTGTTGTTGCTGTTGTTGCGCTTGTCGATTTGTCGCACCAGTAGCAGCATTCGCGGCTACGCTGAGGGAATGCTGCTTTTGATGGACGTTGTTGTTGTCGAACCGTTTAATTGCATCCGATACGCTCAAACCACCACCACCGCCTTCCACATCTTGTTTCCTTCGCTTCGCCTCGTTCCCTGCGACCGTCCCAGTTTCATCCTCGCTTCTTTTCTTCTTCTGTAGCTTTTGTTCCTCGAATTCATTCTCTCTCTTCTTTACTTGCTCTCTCAAACCGTAAATCTCGTTCATCAACTCTTGTTTCTCCCTCCTCGACCGCCTTCTCGCGTTCTCTTCTCTCTCCTGCGCCTCTTGCAACTCTTCGTCTTTAAATCCGAGCAAATTTCTCAATTTTTCAACCTCTTTTCGCATCTCTCGGATTTCTGCCGCTGCAACGTGATGCGCCGCGCTCGTGTTCGCGTACGACGTCGTCGCGATCGCAACCTCCGATTGTTGCTGATGACCGTGCGCGATCGCTATCCTACCACTTTGTCCGCCTCCCGCCGTCGCATCCTTCGCCTCCCGTTTCAGCTTGGCGTTTTCCTTCTCGTATTGCTCCACGCGAGAGCGGAGCAACGAGAGCATGCCATCTTTATCTTTATCTCTCCGCTCGAGCTCGTGTAATCGGGATTGTAAAAAATGCGCGTCTGTTACTTCTAAATTGTTCGTATTGTTCTTCTGTTGTTGTTGTTGTTGTTGTTGTTGTTGTTGCGAGACGTCGCCCATCTGTCGCTGCTGCTGTTGAGATTGCGTGATGTTGACGAGATTATTATTCACATTATTATTATTATTATTATTCACGGTTTGTTGCGTCGTCGTCGTCGCGTTCCCGCCGCTCGTTCCAGTGCCACCGCCTCTTTGCCTGCTCGCCTTTTCCGCTTGCTCGATGATGGAGTCAAAGTTACTATTGAGAGTCAGAGAGTAAGTTTAATACATGTTGCAGATGCCTAGATGATAAAAATCCCCCCCCGGAACGAACACACACACAAACAAACAAAACGAGGGATGAGAAGAGAGAAAGAAAGAGAGAGAAAGAGAAAGAGCTTCTTCGCAAGAAAACAAATAAACTCACCTGGCGTCCACGTTCGCCCACACGTCGTCGTCGTCGTCGTCCTCGTCGTCTTGGCCAAAGCCGAACTCAGGTGTTGTGTTCGTTCCCATTCTTCTCGCAGAGCAGAAAAAGCAGTGAAGGAAGTACGAAAAAATTCAAAAATTCTTCTCGAGACTGTCGATGAGTGAAAAAACAGCAGAGAGAAATTTTATTTTGGCCGCACTTTTAAGGATAAAAAAACAATATTATGACTCCTTCGACAACACCATCGAATAAGATACTGATGATGAGAGCGTCTTCACTTTCATCATCATCTCTGCGCAGAAATAGTCGCAGTTATACGAGTAGTCGCAGTTGTTGTTGTTGTTGTTTCTCTTGTCGCGCTGTTTCAAAGAAAATGACGAGGATACAGACGACGGATACAGTTTTGGGAAGAACGCGCGATGCAAAGTTCGTTACGACGAAAAGACGAGTCACAACCGCATCGTCATCATCTTCATCGTCATCGACGGGGAGTAAGGGGTTTACTCGTGATGATATCGTCGAGTCTTTCGAGAGCTCGAAAGCATCCAGTGCACTCCACAACGACGATTTATCTCCCGTTCTGAAACAGAATCGAACGTTTTCAACCTTCGATACCGCTTCCTTGTGGGTCGGTTTAGTCGTCTGCGTTCCCGCCTGGCAACTGGTCTCCAGTCTCATGGGGATTGGAAATTTGAGCGCTTTTCTAGCGCTATTGCTGGTGTTTGTGGCGAATTTATTCGTCGTGTGGCCGATTGTGTTGCAAGCAAACGCGGGTGTTAAATACGGGATCCCGTTCGTGGTGCACGCGCGGTCATCGTTCGGGGTGAAAGGCGCGAACGTGGCTGGATTGAGTCGCGGGTTTATCGCGAGCGCGTGGTTCGGGATTCAGACGGTGGTGGGCGCGAACTGTTTGAGAAGTTTAGCGGTAGATTTCGGGGTGGCATCGGGTGTATCGTCGCCGTATTTGGGAGGCATATGTTATATCATATTTTGGCTCTTGCAAGCGTACGTGGTTTGGAACGACGTGGAGAGCATAAAGACGATCGAGAAGCTCGCGGCGCCGATTTTGCTGTTTTTGACGCTTCTCTTGTTTATATTTACGTGCGTTTCTTCCGGAGGTGTCGTGCAATCGGTTCTCTCTGCGTTTGCGACGAATGATGGTGGTAGTAACATGAGTAGTAATAGTATCGCTGGCAGTTTCTCGTGGAAAACGTTTTTCCAAGCGGCGACGGCGTCGGCTTCGTTTTGGGCGACGATGATATGTAACGTGAGCGATTTCTCGAGGTTTTCGAAATCGCGAGAGAGTTTCGAGAAAGCGTCGTTTGCTATGCCTTTAGCGATGGCTGTGTTCGCGTTCGCTTCGATAGTGGTAACGTCATCGGCCGCACACATTTTGAACACGAGTTCAAATTTGATTACCGATCCGATGGTGGTGACATCGTTGTTGTCGACGCATTTCAATTGGGGTAAAATAGCGAGCGTTTTGGCCGCGATTGGTATATTAACGGCGACGCTAAGCACAAACATCGCGGCGAATATTTTAGCACCAGCCAATGCCATTCAAAATTTAGCCCCTTCGAAATTGTCTTTTCGAACGTCCGCGATTCTTTCGATGATTTTAGGCACCTTATGTCTCCCTTGGAAACTCACCAGCGACGCGAACTCGTACATATTCGTGTGGTTGACTGGATACGGCGCGTTCCTCGCTCCGATTTTAGGAATCATGCTTTGCGATTACTTCCTCATACGAAACCAATACTTAGTCTTGGAAGACTTATACTCCGCCGACAAGAACAGTTCGTATTACTTCACCAACGGCGTCAACTATAAAGCGATGCTCGCCTTCGCCGTAGGCGTCCTCGCAAACTTGCCTGGATTTTTACACGCCGTAGGTCTCTGGCCGTCTTCGATGTTGCCGCAGTGTTTAGCGCTGGCGTACGATTGCGCCTGGTTCGTCGGCGTCCTCGTCGGTGGATGCATGCATTTCGCGCTCGAGAAATTCTTATCCTAGAAGTAGTTATATTAGTAGTAGTTGTACTAAAAGTCGTTTTGAGGCCATGCGTTGGCGAGACGTGATGAAACCGATCCGGACGACGCGTAAACTCGTAAAGTTTGATGAAATCACTCCACACAACATTTACACGTTTTGTCACACAAACACACCAACAAACCACCATGTCCACCATCCCATCCTCCTCCCCTTCCTCCTCGTCGTCACCTTTTTATTACGTTTTCGCGTACGACAGTTCAATCTCCAACGAAAACAATGAAATCGAACGCGTGGTTCATTTCTATCCCGAAGAGACTTCGGAACGAATCCAATGCGAAACGAGCGCGTTTTTGTGCGGATTGGACGCGTTCATGTCGACGTTTCTTACGAGCGAGGACGATGAAAACGAAGAAGAAGAAGAAGACGACGACGAAAAAGAGGAGGATGAAAAGACGACGACGGAAAAGAAAGGATCTTCGTCGTCTGATTCGTCCTTCATCGGCGCGAAAACGAGAGGGAAATTTTACTGCGCGGTGAATGTCCTTTCCTCGGTTTGGTTGGCAGTCGTCGAAGTTTCCGTCGACTCCTCTTCGTCGAGAAGACATCCACTCGAGATGGAACAACAACAACAACAACATCAACAACAAGGGAACGAGCGCTTACGGGTGTTACGAGACGTGATGGAGAGAGAAGTGAAAGAGAAGTTATTCGTAAACGACGACACGGCACCACTCGTCGTCGCCGCCGACGCGGAACGGCGTCGTCGCGGAACATCGAGCAGCAGCGAAGAGGAGGAAAAGAGAAAATGGAAGGAAGAGTTGAAGAGGTTAATCGATCGATTAGGGGAGAGGTTGAACGACGAATCGTCGTCGTCGTTTGCGATGGGCGGCGCGATGATGAAGACAAGTAGTGTAACAGAAACGAAAGACGACGAGGATGTGGCGTACGTGCTAGAAGAGAGGGAAAATAGGAGCGGATGTTTTGTTCAAACGAGCGCGTCGAAGTCGTTGGACGCGTTGAGCTTGATTTCAAAAAGAGAAGCGACGAAGCTCAGAGACGAGATGGAATCGGTATTAGAAGAAGACGAATCTGGAAGTTCTGCGACAAGAACATCAACAACAATAGAAAGAGCGACGCGACCTGGCCACGATGCGTGGCTTTGGTCCCGAGTCATCGCAGATCGTACCAAACGCCTTTTCTTTATAACCGAAAGAGAAGACGTGAAAACGTTGTTGCAAGCGAATGACGCAGTGAACGAATTAGGCGCGGCGTAGTTTAGTAAAGTTGTATTCATTAGTAGTACGTTAGTAGTAGTTTGTATATTTTTATAATTAAATATTATTTCGTTAGAATAGTACAGAGGTTTGTTGTTTGATCTTGGAACGAGATTACGCGCCCAAATCAATGACGCGATCGTATTCACTTTGCGGAACAAATTTACCCGCCTCAACCACCGGTTGTTTCGTCGCCTCAACCACCGGTTGTTTCGTCGCCTCAACCACCGGTTGTTTCGTCGCCGCAACCGCCGGTTGTCTCGTCGCCGTCAACGGAGTAGTCGCCGCACTAGCATTCGGTCGACACGTGTGCGCCGGACCGTGAGCGGCATCCGCGCACGTAAATTTTTGTTGAAACGCAAACGCGTCTCTGAACATGTCTTGGTGCGTGCTCGCGCGCATGTCCCAGTTGGAAATGTCGTGCGCGAACCCGTTCTCACCAGTGAATTCAAACATTCTGTCGTAGTTTCTGCACTGTGGCAAAGACCATTTGGAGACGTCTTGGTTGAACCTTAAGGCCATCATGAACATTTCGTCCACAGACTTCGCAGATTTCATGTTCCAGTTGGTGATATCTCCGTTAAATCTATCCGTATGCTTGAACATGCCGGAGAAGGATTGAACCTTGGACACGTCCCATCGAGACAAATCGCCGTTGAAGGCGTTCGCTCTGTTGAACATGCGAATCATCGACGTGACGCTAGAGACGTCCCATTTGGATAAGTCGCCATTGAACGAGGAGTGTCTGTCGCCTTCGACTGATTTCGGCGGGTCCATGAACAATTGGTCCATGTTCGTCACGCGAGAGACGTCCCAGGTGGACAACGGGCCAAAGGCTTGGCCGTGGCAGTCACCTCTCACCGGTTCGGCGAGCAAACAATCCGTGACTTCATCCATAATGTTCGCATCGGTCAACACACCAGCTTCTTCCGTTCCAAACGACGCTTCATTGTTGGAGGTCGAGAGCTTCTCGGCCGCAGCGATCGGTTGGTTTTTCGCCGCGGAGATCGAGTTGTACAAAGAAGAGGAGGATGATTTTTTGCTAGTCGAGGCACCAGCCGCATCTCCTCTGCCGTTGACGATGTCATCCATCACTTTCGAGGAGGTGCACGAGTGGAAGTCGAGTAAACCGGACGGTCTAAAACCGCACTCCCACGAGGCTTTGAACGCAGTCGCACCGGCGAACATGTGATTGTCCGTCTTTTTCGCCGCGTATCTCCACGCGGAAATGTCTTGGTCGAAGGACGCCGCGCCGCTAAACATTCTGTCGAAGTACTTAACAGATCGAGTATCCCACTGCGACAAATCGCCGTTGAATCTGTCTTGATCCGCGAACGCTTCGCTCATGTCGGTGACTTCGGAGACGTCCCACATGGACATAACGCCAAACTCGGATTGCTTGGCAAATTTGTGGCAGTTACCTTCCGTCGGGTCTTCGTCCAAGCACGCCTTGACGGCTAACTTGAACGTATCGTCGTCCGGTTTCGGCACTTGGCACGACCCCGGGTGCCTTTGCGCCGGGTTGCCGCACTGCGGCACGTCCGAGCGACACGCGCCAAAGATAAAGACGTTGTTCCCCATCGGGTTCGCAACGCCCTTTCTCGGGTAGTATTCCGTGTCTTCCAACTCGTGCTTGGTGTTGCACGAAGCCATGGTAGAGATGAATTGCACCGGGTACTCGATTCTCGCTTGCACAACTTCCACTTCGATTGGGTTTTCAGAGGAAATTTCAACATCCTTGTGCTGCTTCTTGGCGCTTTTGATCATCGAGACTTCTCTGTCGTACTCCTCAACCTTCTTTTGTTGTTCGGCGGACAATTTCGCGGCGGTCTTCTTGTGCGGCACGGCCAACTTTTGCACCGGTTTGTGGGCGGAAGAAAGAAGCGCGCGTCTGGATTTGATCTTAGCGCTTTCTTCTTTGGATTGCTGCGCAATCTCCTCTTCCGCGTGGAACAAGGAAGAGGACCACCATCCCCAATCGAAGAACGCGCCGACGTTTTTCTTCTCCTTGGCGAGCGTCTTCGCCTTCTCCAACTCATCCTTCTCTTGCTTGAGAAACTCTTCTCGCTCCAGCTGCTCTTTCTCTCGTTCTGCTTCTTCGTTGTGTTTCGCTTCCTCTTCGGTGGCGAGACGTTCTTTCTCCGCGTCCGCCTCTCTCGCTTCTTGGACTTCTTTCTCCAATATGTCAATCTTTTCTTGTTGCAAACGCACCATCTTCTCCTCGGCGGTTTCTTTCTTGGAAGAAGAAGAAGAAGATTTCTTCGCTTCTGTTTCTTCTTCTTCTTCTTCTTTGTCGTCGTCCTCGTCAGCAGCAGCGGCAGACTTCTTGGACGCCTTCTTCGAGGAAGAGGACTTGGACTCTTTGTGCGCCAGCGTCGCCTTCTTCTCGAAGAACTCTTTTTGCGTCGGCGTCATCTTCGTCCCGTCTTCAAACTCGCCCTCCTTCTGCTTCATCTCCTTCGCTTTCTCTTGCTTCTTCTCTTCCTTCTTCGAGACTGGTTTGGCAGCAGTCTGAACTTCTTCCTCCACGATTTCAATGTCGGCGTACCCGCCTTTCGGTTGGACCCCGATATCGGACACAAAGTTCTCCGGGTTCGCTTTCTCGTATAAAAAGAAACCGTAGCGAGCGTCGTGCGCGAGTTCGTGCGGAACCGCAAACACGCCGCACATTTCTTCCGGCATGTCGATCGCGTTCTCGTACGAAAAGTTCGGGGACATGTTCGCGGTGATGAATTTCGCGCCCACTTTGCCTGTTTTAATATTATTATTATCATCATTGATGTTGTTTTGAGATGATGATTTGGAATGTAATGATATAACAGTAGAGTGTAGAAAAAATGTCAGCGACGCGTCGTATTTCGTTGTCAAACAGCTCTTTGGTCTGTTTCTCACTCGTCGTAGGTTCCGAGAGAGAAAATTTGATCGCGCGAGGAATATAAACGACGAAACGATATACACGTATACTAAAAGAATAAACTGCGCACCTCTCCAAGATTTCGGTTCGAACGGCAGTAACGATAAAACGTCCTGCGGCGAGCACCCGACGGACAAGCGAATCGTCGATTGCGTTTGCCCTAATCGGCTTCCATTCGTGAATGGAGCCGCGGAACCGAACGATGATGATTTTGACGACGCCAATCCCAAAATCCCGACCGCCGCGAGACCGCCCACGGTTAGAAAAACATTCTTCTTCGCAGAAGTAGTCTTCTTCTTAGTCTCTCCTTCTTCGTTCTTCTGAGAGAGTAAAGACTGCGTTTCTTTCTCGTTCTTCGCAGTAAACGTGTTCATGATGATGTTTCTTCTACACCCACAATTTCTTCTAACAACACAAGTGAGTAATGAGGAAAAAGAGGAAGAGAGACAAAAGCACAATCCCTTTCCCCGCGGTGTCAAACGTTTCCTTAA
>ERZ651776.836-NODE-836-length-40337-cov-7.227496_pt1 | contig 40337 bp, 29 predicted proteins | sample MGYA00514761_ERZ651776 | MGnify/ENA metagenome assembly ERZ651776
TTAGCTGGCTTGCCTGTGTTTGCCAAAGGTGCATCTGGAATAGATACATTGATGGGCGGCAGTGGCGGCTTTTTGTATGGTTTTTTAGTTGGTGGTTATGTTTGTGGCGCACTACAAGAGAACGGTTTTGGGGACAGCTTTGCAGAGTGTTTAACCGCCATGACAATTGGCACTGCACTGATTTTAGTCTGTGGTATTGCTCAACTGACCTATCTATATGGGCTTGATAAGGCATTAGAGTATGGATTTTGGCCATTTTGGCCAGGCGCGATCATGAAAATTATTTTGGGTGCAGCAATTGTTTATTTTGTTCCGAAAGAAAGATATTTAGGTCACCCTGGCTAATAGCTTGTTGAGCAATTAAAAGCAGCCCCTGGGCCCCTTTTTTAAACAACACTCTTCAAAAACCAAGCAAGTCTCAGGAAGATCGGCTTAACAATAGACAATACTAGAACGGAGATGCCCAACGTATTTAGATATTCTACAATCCGACAAAGTAACCTAGTCATACTGCGCGCTTTTCTCAAGTCAAGTTTGAAGAAAATTTTTCTTTTAGGCTAGGAAGTGAGAAGTAAGGACTGATGGGTCCAGTACCTATATTTTATCAATAGTAAAATGTGTTAGTTTGACTAACTTTTATGTGTTAGGATTCGAAGATGAAAAAGCCAGTAAGAGCACTTGGAGACGCTACTCGCCAAGCAAATAAAAAATTGCGTCGCGAACGCATATTCACTATAGCTAAGCGCCAAATAGCTGCAAAAGGTTTAGAAGAATTTACTATCAGTGAACTTGCCGAAGAGGCTGGGGTTTCTACGCCAACGATTCATAACTTATTTGGTAAAAAAGATGATATTGCTCAAGAACTAATTGAAGAATTAATATTAGCTTTACAAAACATCATGTCTAAACCAGTTTTTGATGACCCCGTTAAGAGTGCAGTTTTTTATGTCGATAGCATTATAGAAATGTATGAAGGCAAAGAAGACTTTTATCGCTCAGCGTATATGGCTTGTGAAAAAGCAGGAATGTTTGAAGATCGTGAATCTGTAGATTCGTTTTACCGGCAATCAATCAACCTCGCAGAACTATGCTGCAAAGGTGCATTAAAACATGGGTTTCTCTTAGGGAATATTGATACTACAGTTCTCACAAGAGAGCTATACGACTGTCATCGCTCCGGAAGACAGGACTGGGTTATTGGTTATATCAATTTGAATGAATATCGCGATCAAGTGTTAGAAAGCATGCTTATGATTTATGCTGCAGATGCATCTCCTGAGTGCCATAAAAGGATTATCTCAGAGATTAATCGGGTGAATAGTCATTAATCGCTTTTTGTGAAAGGTCTCGAGATCTCTTTTCTGACAAATGAAGGATCGATGAATACGAAATCCAACCAAAGTACGCTCAAATCCACAATCTTATGGGCCATTGCACTTTGCTCCGCTTATCCTAGCGTTCATACTTATGCTGGTTCAGATACTTCAACCATGAGCGTTAGCGCATCGGTTGCACCTTCCTGCTCCATGGACTCCAGCCCAATGACATTCGGAACCTATGACGGTGTTGTCGCAAATGCTTCCACGGCTCTTGAAGCCATGGCCGCGATAGTGTCGACCTGCACCTCCGGCGCAGCGGCTATTATTACCATAAATGCTGGTGCCTCTGCGGGATCCGATTCGGCTGATGCGCCAGCTCGTCGAATGACAGCTGGAGAGGGAAATTATCTAGCATACCAAGTTTATTCAGATGTAGGTCGCAGCACGGTATGGGGAAATACCTCTCCCACAGGTGTGGCGCTCACGGGAACTGGCGACCCTCAAACCTTGACTGCTTATGGCAGCGTTACGGCCTCGCAATTAGCGGCCCCCGGGGTTTATAACGACCAGCTCACTGTCACCATTACTTACTGATGCGAATACGAGCTCTGACAAAAGTCCTTTGTAAGGCGCGGGTAATTTCTTTAAACAGTCTGAGTGGCTTTTTTTGCAGATTTAATTAAGAACAAAAAGTGTTATGTTGATCATCTCTCATGTGCTAAGCTGTCCAGTATGAAAAAGCCCACAACAGCATTAGGAGATAAAACGCGCCAGGCAAATAAAAAATTGCGTCGTGAACGTATTTTTGATGTCGCAAAGCGTATGATTGCTGAAAAAGGTATAGAAGACTTTACCATAAGTGAACTTGCCAAAGAGGCTGGGGTTACTACACCAACGATTCACAACCTATTCGGAAAAAAAAGTGACATTATTAGAGAGCTGGTCTCGACTTTAATTGAAGAAATGCAGGTCACTACCCTCGATCCGCCTATCGATCTCATTGAAAATACAATGTTCTTCGTCAATAACGTGGCTGACATCTACGAGAAAGATATAGATTTTTATCGCGCCGCATTTAAGTCGGCAGAGTATCTAGGATTGTTTGACCCTAGAATTCCAGATGGACTATTCCGGCGAGCACAGCAGCTGGCAGCACCGAATAAGGAGTGGTACAAAAGAGGTTTTTTGTTAGGAAATATCGAACCCACAATAATTCGAAACAAGGCTCACAATAGCCATCGGCTTGCTCGAATTGACTGGGTTCTCGGCTACATTGATTTACGTCAATTTCGTCACCAGGTCATGAAGAGCATACTTTTGGTGTACGCGGCCGATGCCAACCCCGAGCTTCACGTTTTGTTAAATGAAGAAATTAATAGACTCAACAGCCTGTAGTTTATTCCTCTATCACGTCAGTTATTAGCCACTAGCTTGTGCCGAGGCACTGCCAAGTCAGTCAGATCAAACTAAAGGGTAACATTAGGCAACACATGCCTGAAAGCTCCGCCAATTTGTGCGGAACATTATGCTCGTATCACCTTCCTCGTAGATTTCGTTCGGTCATTCCAGCACTGAGACACTAAAATACTGCTGCTGGCAAAGTCTCAGTGGCATCTTTTCTGACTGGCATCGATAGACCAAGTTTTACACCCAGCGCGACTTTCTTTTGCTGACGGGGGTGCTGTCGTTGCTCTCGGCTGCCCATTCTGACTCTGACAGGGCCTGACGCACTTCCAAATGACTGGCGTGACTCATGTTCAGCTTGAATGACATCCATATCGGTAGCAGCATGATAATTGCTAGTCCCGGGCCCATAAGTAGGCCGAGACCCCACATTACCGTGCTAGACACTTCACCTGGTTGTGCTCCGGCCTGCAGACCTATAAGGTCTAGAAACGGGCCGACTATCACGTAACCAAAAGCGCCCATGAATTTGGAGGAAAAGAAAGCCACAGCAAAAACGACACCCTCCTGACGCTTGCCAGTGGCCAACTCCTGCTCATCCACGATATCGGCCAGCAGTGAGTGAACGGTAATCACGCGCACAATAGTCATGGTCATATGAATTGCCCAGTTGACGTAGATCAAGGCGAAAACCACCGTGCTGTTATCTGGCAGTAGGTCAAACAATTTCAATGGCGTCAGCCAAACCAGATTAATGCTGGTCAGGGCGCAGGTGAGGCGCAGTATCTGTTGCTTTTCAAACAGCCGATTCAGAGGCTTGGAAAACACGGCCGACATCAGTATCGCGAGAATAATAGGACCGGCAAACAGTAAGGAAGTTTGGGTCGCATCCAACTGCCAGAAATAGGTGTACGTCACCATTAGCAATGTGGCGGTAATGCTGCCAATACCGCCCACGGCCATATCCAAAATTACGATGTAACAAAAGTTCTTGTTGCGAAACGTGATAAATATATCACGTAGCATATTACTGCTAGCGTGTGTCGTGCCGCTGGCAAGTTTAGGGATGTATCGCCAGGTACCTGCGATACAGATCACGCTAAATAGAATCACAAGCAGACCATTAACCCAGCCAAAAAAATGGTAATTGTCGATGAGGAAGCGTCCGTCTACACCGCTCTCTTCGTTGAACACAAACATCAGGCCGGTGGCCGCGGTAAGAGTACCGATCATCCAGGCGAAATTAGTTCGCATCCCAGCTAGCTGTGTGCGCTCATGATAGTCGTCGGTAATCTCTGCACCCAGAGCTAAATAGGGCACCATAAAAAAGGTCAGGGCTGTGCGTACTAGCAGCAAGCTGATGAGTAGCCAGGCAAACAAGTCAACTTGATCGCTCAGCATATTGTCGGGTGGGCCGTACAGCATGATAAAACCCGCAGCCATTGGAATAACAGCAGCGATCATTAAAGGGTGACGGCGCCCAATGCGCGAGCGCAAACGGTCCGACCAGGCGCCAATCAGAGGGTCGCTGACACCATCCCAGATAATTGAGATGCCGATAGCAAGACCGGTCAGGGTCCCCGACAGTCCCAGTACCTGCTTGTAGTAAAACAGGACGAATACACCAATTGCCGCCTCTTTGAGGGCGTGACTAACAATACCCGAGCTATACAACAGACGGCTTTGCAAGCTAATACTTGAGACGTCATTGGAATAAGTTTGAAAATTTCGCATTAAAGAACTCAAATCAGAACCCTAAGTTTAATACGCGAGAATATGTAATGTTGAATAGAAATATGCAAAATCAGCCCATCAACTCATTGTTTTAAAGGCGTAAATCAATCCAATATCTGGGGTTTGAGTTATAGCTCGCTTACTCCAAGTACTGTAATGAAAATCTATCTGAAAATGAGTTGTCATAAGTTCCGGCATCAGCTTCCAGATCACCATTTAACTTTTTCAACCTCTCTGTTGTTTTGCTTTTTACGTATTTTTCACTGGTTATTTCCTATAGCTTATAACGTACAGATTTAATTAACAAACAAAGTTAACTAACAATCAAATTTAATATTTACTTAAATTTGATGTACCGACAAATTTATTGAATACACAAATCTGTTGACTTCCTAAAAATGCGTGGATATTATGCACTTGTGCTTAGACCGCTATGTACTTGTGCGAGCCGTCTAAGATCAATGCGATAAGGAACCAACTCACTATCTTTAGCGTGAAATTACATTTTTTAATAAAAGGAAAAAAACATGAAAACTAAACTTAATCAAAACAAACTTAAACTTGCGATCGTATCGGCTATGTTAGTTGGCTCCGCTGGTTTTAGCACTGCTATTTTTGCTGGCACGGCAACGGACAACATGGCCGTTACTACGGATGTCGGAATATCCTGCACTATTACTGTTGCAGATTTAACATTCACTAGTTACGACCCGACTTATGGAGTTGATAATGATTCTACTGGCTCGGTAACATCGACCTGTACTACTGGCGGAGCTGTAGTTTTGACACTGGGCCAAGGTGCTAATGCAGACTCAAGCTCGACTGATGCTGCTCCAATCCGTCGTATGGTAGGTACGACTGGTGCCGCTGCCGGTACATATTTGAATTACGGCTTGTACCAAGAAGGCGGACGCACTACAGTATTTGGAAATACCAGCGAAACAGGTGGTTCGTTTACCGCAACTGGTGGTGCAGATGTGACTACAGTCTATGGTAGGATACCTAAAAGTCAATCAGCAGCCATAGGCAGTTACGTTGATAGTGTCTCCGTGACACTCACTTACTAATGCTAACACGAGTGCTTAAACAGGCCGCATGCGGCCTGTTCTTTGTTCTGGCTGGGGCAAGTATTGCAAGCGGTGCTTCTTTTGGCGTTAGCCCAGTGCGTGTGACACTATCGGATGATCAGAAGATATCTACAATCATCGTTCGCAACGACGGTACTGAGAGGGTGTCGATGCAAATGGATGTGCTGAACTGGTCACAAGAGGAGGGCGATGATGTTTTGACGCCCACCCGTGAGCTGATTGCCAATCCGCCCATTTTTACCGTGCCACCTGGTGGCAAGCAGTTGGTCCGAGTTGGGCTGCGCCGCGCACCCGATGTACAGCGCGAGCTAACCTATCGCATTGCTATACAGGAGTTGGCTCCACCCCCAGATCCTGATTTTGTGGGTACAAAAATGTTGATGCGCATCAGCCTGCCAGTCTTCGTGTTACCCGATGTTGATGTTAAACCCGTGCTGATGTGGCAGGCAGCCCGTACCCCGCAAGGCGCCCTCAAGATTAGCCTGACCAACAATGGTAATGCCCATATCCAAATATTAAATTTTAAGTTGTCGTCGCTTGATAGTGCGCAACCTTGGGTAACAAAACAGTCTTCTGAGTATGTGTTAGCTGGTCAGAGCCGCGACTGGATCCTGCCGATCAATGCAGATTATCCTACTCCGCCATCAGGCGACTCCTTACAGCTTTTTGCACAGACGGATGCCGGTGACATTGAGGCTGAAGTATTAATTGCACCTTGATGTGCGCCAGGCAGGAATCGTTGCTCATAAGATTAATGCCTGCAAGTCTCTAAATGCAGGCTTACTCCTGCTTGGTTTGCTGGCACTAGTCCCGTCAGCGCCGCTAGCGGAAGACACAGCGCTTGCTGTAGACGAAGTATTTCTGGTGGTGGTTATCAACCAGCAAGAGCAGGGGGTCGCCTTTTTACTGCGCAGCGACGATCGTTTGTTCGCGGGGGCTCAAGATCTGCGGCGCTGGCGCTTGCGCTTGCCGAATACTGCCCCGCTTAACCGTGACGGCGAAGATTTTTACGCACTTGATACGCTGGCAGGCCTGTCATATGAATTTAATGAATCCAGTCAAGCGCTAACGGTTCAAGCCCCCCCAAACTTATTTGATGCCACGCGGCTAAAGGGGACGGTGACCGATTTCAGTGCGCCCACCCCGGCGTCGCCCGGCGGCTTTCTTAACTACGATGTGTCTGCCAATCATGCGCAAGGGCGAACAGCGACCAGCGGGCTGCTGGAACTGGGCGGGTTCGGCGGCTGGGGTGCCGGCCAAACCCGTATTTTGGCGCGGGACCTCAACGGAAAAGCGACCGCCGTCCGGCTGGATACCACTTGGACGCGTGACCAGCCCATGCAACTCGCAAGCCTGCGATTGGGCGACGCGATCAGCGGCAAGAGCAGTTGGGGCGGTGCGGTGCGCTTCGGCGGCGTGCAGTGGTCGACTAATTTTTCTACCCAGCCTGGCTTCATCTCTTTCCCGCTGCCAGGGATGTCTGGGGAAGCGGCGCTGCCCTCCACGGTGGACCTTTATGTAGATAATGCGCTGCGCATGAGCCGCGAAGTGCCCAGCGGGCCGTTCAGCATCCAGGATCTGCCGGTTACGACTGGCCAAGGGGATGCACGTTTGGTGGTACGCGATATTTTAGGGCGCGAGCAGGTCATCACACAGCCCTTCTATGCCACCCCCCGCCTGCTGAAGCCGGGCCTGCAAGAGTATTCTTACGAGTTAGGTTTTGTGCGCAGGAATTTTGGCACCGACAGTAATAACTACGGCCGCCGTATGGCGGTAGGCACGCACCGCTTAGGGATCACCGAGCAGTTCACCGGCGAGATACACGGTGAGCTGCTCGGCCATCAGCAGACCTTAGGGCTGGGCGGCGTGTTGATGTTGCCTGCCGCTGGCGTATTATCTGGTTCCTTTGCTGCGAGCCATAGCGATAGAGGCGTGGGCGGATTACTGGAGCTTGGATTTCAGCGTCAGGGCCGCTACTTTAGTTTCGGCGCGAACACTCAGCTCGCCAGCCAGCGCTTCGCGAAGTTGGGGCTGGAGCCCGAAGCACTTGCGCCCCGGCAGATAAGCCAGATGTTTGTCAATCTGGCGACTACCGATTATGGCTCCTTCAGAGCGAACTACACGCAGCAGGCCTTCCGTGACCGGACTGGGAATAAGATACTGAGCGCGGGTTATAGCAGGAAGGTAGGGCGTCAAGGCAACCTGACCGCGTCTGTGACTAGGCTTCTCAGTGGGGACGCAAAGACGACCTTCAACCTGAGTTTCTCTTTGCCATTGGGCAATCGGACCAACGCCAGCATCAACACGTCGGCGCAACCAGGTCGCGAGCAGGCAGTTCTGCAGGTGAGTCGCAGTGTGCCAGCAGGTAGTGGCTTGGGTTATCGTCTAGCTGCGGGAGTGGGCGATTCAGATCGCCGTGCGGCGGAGGTCAGTGCGCAAAATGGAATCGGTGCTTATAACTTGGCGGTAGATCAGTTCCAGGGTCAGGCGGCCTTCCGCGGCAGTGCCAGCGGTGGCGTGGCGTTTCTCGGGGGTAGCGCCTTCTTGAGCCGGCGTATTACCGACAGCTTCGCCGTGGTGCAGGTGCCCGACTATTCCGGCGTGGGCATCTACGCAGACAACCAACTGGTTGCGCGCACTGACGCCGACGGCAATGCGTTGTTGCCAAGGTTACGCCCCTACCAACAGAACACAGTACGCATTGAACAGGCTGATTTACCGCTGGATACGCAGATCGATGCGGTGCAGCTCGACGCCGTGCCGTATTTCCGCAGTGGCCTGCTGCTGAAGTTTCCAGTTAAGCGCTCGCGCGGGGCGCTGCTCACCGTGGTCCTGGATAACGGTGAACCTTTACCAGCGGGCGCACAGGCGCAAATTATTGGAGATAACGTCGAAGAAAATGAAGTATTCCCCACCGGCTTGAGGGGCGAGGTTTATCTGACCGGGCTGGCGGCGAGCAATCGGCTGCGAGTCACTTGGCTAGAGCAGAGTTGTGAGTTCATGCTGCCTTTCCCTGAGTCGACCGACCCGCTGCCGCATCTGGGAACTTATATCTGCACGGGAGTAGAACCATGAGGGTATTTATCAGCCTAAAATCCAGCGCCTGCCGAACTTTTCAACCAGCTCGTTCTAGAGTGGAAAGTGCCCTTGCAGGCACCTGCAAACGTAACGTTTTGGTGCCTTGGCTGGTCGCATTAGCCTTTGCGCTAACAGCGCAGCAGGGGCATGCGTGCACCCTTAACGTCACAGGGGTGAACTTTGGCAGTTATGATGTGTTCAGTAATTCAGCGCTTGATAGCACCGGCAACATTGACGTGAACTGCCCTATCGGCGTCGGGTATTCCATGGCACTCACTACGGGTGGCGGGACCCATACGCAGCGTGTCATGAGCAGCGGCGCCCACAGACTCAACTACAACCTTTATACCGCCGCCAACCGCGCCATCGTGTGGGGCGACGCTACCAGTGGCACCGTTAAAGTAAACGGTACAGGTATCGGCGTGAGTGTAAATCATGGGGTTTATGGACGTATCCCCGCCCTCCAGAACGTACACGCGGGAAGCTACAGCGACATCGTTATTGTAGAGGTAGTTTTTTGAAAAAATATATAGGAAAAGTGCTTAGGAAGCGGGCAAGACTATAGAGTTTTCACACACATTATCTAGCGCCACAATGTCTTTTCCTCATTGACCATTCAAAGGCCCCTACCCATTAAAACAGTATCTCCACTGAAAACGTTTGATTATCCCAGTTTTTAGGGTGCATGACTCATCCACTGGAGGGTTACTGGCCGTTAAACGGCTAGGTCACACACACGAAGAAATTAGCAAGGTGTCCTATATCATGCTGCAGCACTAAAAAAGCGGCCCGTGGGCCGCTTTTTCTTTAACTACTTAACTACTTAGCAACCTTACCAGCCAGTAATCTCTTTCAGGCCGTTTCCAATCTCAGCAAGACTGCGCACGGTTTTAACACCGGCATCTTCTAGAGCTGCAAACTTTTCATCTGCTGTGCCTTTACCACCTGAAACGATAGCGCCAGCATGGCCCATCCGCTTACCTGCTGGGGCTGTTACACCAGCAATATAGGAAACAACAGGCTTAGTGACATTGGCTTTAATATAAGCTGCCGCTTCTTCTTCTGCAGTACCACCAATTTCACCGATCATAACGATGGCTTCAGTAGCCGGGTCTTTTTCAAACAGTTCTAAGATATCGATAAAGCTTGATCCAGGGATTGGATCACCGCCAATACCAACACAGGTAGACTGGCCAAAGCCGTAATCTGTGGTTTGCTTGACTGCTTCATAGGTCAATGTACCAGAGCGAGACACAATACCGACTTTGCCCGGCAGGTGAATGTGACCGGGCATAATGCCGATCTTGCACTCACCAGGAGTGATCACACCAGGGCAATTAGGCCCAATAAGACGCACACCCAAGGTGTCACATACCACTTTGCAGTCGAGCATATCTTGTGTCGGTATACCTTCGGTAATACAAACTACTAGCGTGAGACCTGAATATGCCGCTTCAAGAATAGAGTCTTTACAAAATGGCGCTGGAACGTAGATAACTGAAGCTTCTGCCCCTGTTTCTGCAACGGCCTCCGCTACAGTATTGAACACAGGGAGCCCAAGGTGTGTTGTACCACCTTTGCCCGGTGTAACACCACCAACCATTTTTGTGCCGTATTCGATAGCTTGCTCTGAGTGGAAAGTACCCTGCCCACCAGTAAAGCCCTGGCAGATAACTTTTGTGTCACTGTTAATTAAGATAGACATGTTTAGTTACCCCCTGCGGCTTTAACAACCTGTTGTGCTGCGTCGGTAAGACTTGTCGCAGCAATAATAGCAAGACCAGACTCGGCCAATTTTTTAGTTCCAAGCTCTGCATTATTGCCTTCTAAACGCACAACCACCGGAATAGTCACACCAACCTCTTCTACAGCGCCAATCACGCCTTCAGCAATTAAATCACAGCGAACGATACCACCGAAGATGTTGATCAGTACCGCTTTAACGTTGGTGTCTGAAAGAATAATTTTAAACGCTTCAACCACACGCTCTTTAGTGGCACCGCCCCCAACATCTAGGAAGTTAGCTGGGGATCCACCATGAAGATTAACAATGTCCATAGTGCCCATGGCTAAACCAGCGCCATTGACCATACAACCAATGTCACCATCAAGCGCCACGTAGTTAAGATCCCAAGCAGAGGCATGAGCTTCTCGTGCGTCTTCTTGAGAAGGATCATGCATTTCTTTAATCTGCGGCTGACGATACAGCGCGTTACCATCAATAATAACTTTGGCATCTAGGCAGTGAAGGTTTCCTTCGTCAGTGATAACCAGTGGATTCACTTCTAATAGCTCAAGGTCTTTCTCTTTAAACAATTTAGCCAAACCCATAAAAATGCTGACAAATTGCTTAACTTGAACCCCTTTGAGCCCTAATTTAAACGCAAGGTCACGTCCCTGATAGGGCTGAGCACCCGTTAGAGGGTCTATAACGGCTTTTAGGATCTTTTCTGGGGTTTCGTGCGCAACCTTTTCAATCTCAACACCGCCCTCGGTAGAGGCCATAAAGATGATTCGACGAGTTCCACGGTCTACCACAGCGCCCAAGTAAAGCTCTTGGTCAATATCTGTGCAGGTTTCAACCAGAATACGGCTTACTGGCTGGCCATTGGCGTCTGTTTGGTAGGTAACTAAGTTTTTACCGAGCCAATGACGCGAAAACTCTTCGATTTCTGTTTTAGAGCTAACAAGTTTAACGCCGCCGGCCTTTCCGCGGCCACCCGCGTGGACTTGAGCCTTAACAACCCATCGATCACCACCAATGATGTCAGCGGCCGCTATGGCTTCTTGAACTGTTTCTGCCGCAACACCTTTAGAAACAGGTAGTCCATATTCGGCAAACAGTTGCTTACCTTGATATTCATGCAGGTTCATACTTCATTTCCTGTTAGTTGTAGTTGTATTGCGCCCCGCGCTGCCAATAAAACAGCCCGAAGCGCAAAAAGTTTAAAGTCTTTCTAACGTCGTTTTCGATTAGCGATGTGAATAGCACTACCATTGACCGCCAATGCAGCTTCATGCACGGCCTCTGACAATGTTGGATGCCCAAATACCGTCATTCCAAGATCTTCAGCGCTGGAACCAAACTCCATGGCAATCGCTACCTGTTGAGTTAGGTCTGCTGCGCTTGGACCAACAATGTGACAACCCAAAATACGGTCAGTATCTGCGTGAGCAATGATTTTGACCATACCATCGGTATCATTCGCAGCCATTGCTCGCCCACTGGCGGCAAAAGGAAAAACGCCGACATTATAGGATTCCCCGGCCGCTTTAACTTCTTCTTCGGTCTGACCCACCGATGCTACCTCGGGATGAGTGTAGATAACATTAGGAACAATGTCATAGTTCATCTGGGCCTTATGTCCGGCAATCCGTTCTGCTACCATCACGCCTTCCTCAGAGCCTTTATGAGCGAGCATTGGACCGCGCACCAAATCACCAACCGCGTAGACGCCAGGGGCATTGGTTGCACAAAATTCGTTCACGAACACCGATCCGCGCTCATCAACGTCCACCCCGCTGTCTGCAGACAATAGTCCCTCCGTAAACGGTCGACGACCAACACAGACAATGAGCTTGTCAAACGTCTCTTTAAGTTCATCTCCAGCGGAAGTTTTGTAGGTTACCTCGACTTCACGGCCTTTAACTTCAGTACCCGTAACACGGGCGCCTAAGCGGATATCCAAGCCCTGCTTGGTGAAGATTTTTTTGGACTCTTTAGCAATAGCTTTGTCCATAATCGCCAAGAAATCGTCTAATGCTTCAAGAAGCACAACTTTTGAGCCCAAACGACCCCAAACTGACCCTAACTCAAGGCCAATTACACCGGCACCAATAACGCCGAGACGCTCTGGCACCTCGCCAATCTCCAATGCACCAGTTGAATCAAGGATTAAATCGTTATCAACAGGTGCCACGGGAATAGCTATAGGTTGAGAGCCAGAGGCCAAAATGACATTTTCAGCATCAATAACTGAGACAGCACCTTCATTGTCCGTTAACTCAACCTTTTTACCCGCTAAGAGCTTTCCAGTGCCATACAGCGCGGTGACACCATTAGCTTTGAATAACCCTGCTATACCACCCGTAAGTTGATTAATTATTTTATTTTTTCGCTCGAGCATGGCCGGAATATCAATTGCCACACCGCTAGTACTAATACCATGAATGGCAAGCTCTTCTGCCGCTTCGTGATACTTAAAGGAGCTATCTAGTAGGGCCTTGGATGGGATGCAACCAACATTAAGACAGGTACCGCCATTAACACCCTTACCGTCACTGTTTTTCCACTTTTCTATACACGCCGTTTTCAGACCTAATTGCGCAGCTCTGATCGCAGCTACGTATCCTGCGGGGCCACTTCCAATAACGACAACATCAAACTTATCGGACATTTATTTACCTATATATCAATTACTTATGAATTAAATCTCGAGCAATATCTTAGCTGGATCTTCTATCAGCTCTTTAATGGCCACTAGAAATTGAACAGCGTCCTTACCATCGATCAGACGATGATCATAGGACAATGCTAGATTCATCATGGGCCGAATGACCACTTCCCCGTTTACCGCCATTGGACGCTGTTGAATCTTGTGCATTCCCAATATCGCAGACTGCGGTGGGTTGAGTATCGGTGTTGAAAGCAGAGACCCATAAACACCGCCATTGGTGATGGTGAAGGTACCACCGGTCATCTCTTCAATCGTTAACTTACCGTCCCGCGCCTTGCCTGCGTAGGTACTAATCGCATTTTCAACAGTCGCGATACTCATATTTTCTGCATTACGCAATACCGGAACCACGAGACCTCTGTCAGTAGAAACCGCCACACCGATATCCTGATAACCGTGATACACGATGTCAGTGCCATCTATCGATGCATTGACCAATGGGTAGCGCTTCAGCGCCTCGACAGCCGCTTTGACGAACATTCCCATAAATCCTAAGCGAGTACCGTTATGCATCTTGGTAAACTCATCTTGGTACTGTTTACGCAGACCCATCATTGCGGTCATATCAACTTCGTTAAAAGTCGTTAACATCGCAGTAGTCTGAGTCACGCTAAGTAAGCGCTCTGCGATACGCGAGCGCATTCTAGTCATCGCTACGCGCCGCTCGACCCGCTCACCACCTTGCAGTATAGCTTCTGCCTCAGCAGCGACTTTTGGTGCCTCCACGGTGGTTGCGGTTGGCTCTGGAGTATAATTAACCACATCTTCTTTGGTGATTCGCCCACCCTTTCCTGTGCCGGTAACCTGAGAAAGGTCAATATCTCGCTCATCTGCAAGCTTCTTTGCGGCGGGATTAACTAAGGACCCCCCCACCTCTGCATCTGGCTCAACTTTGGATGCTGCTAACACCGGAGTAGGCTCTGCAACAGCGCCCTCTTCAATCCGCGCAAGTACTTCATTGCTTAAAACGATGTCGCCCTCTGCCTTCAGGACTTCAACAAGAGTACCTGAGGCGGGAGCAACAACTTCCAATACAACCTTGTCAGTCTCTATGTCCACAATCAGCTCATCGCGACTAATAGTGTCTCCTGCTTGTTTATGCCAGGTCGCCAAAGTGCCCTCTTGGACTGATTCTGGATATGTAGGTGCCTTGATTTCTATGGCCATTAATCTATTCCTAGTTTAAGAGTCGAAAGTTAATGCTTCATCAATAAATTGTTTCTGTTCTTCAAGATGGACAGACATATATCCACTTGCCGGTGCTGCTGAGCCAATACGCCCCGCATAGCTCAACTGCAAACTTGAGTCATGGCGCTGCATGGCATTGCGCATATGGTGCTGACTGCTGTACCAAGCGCCCTGATTCATAGGCTCCTCTTGACACCACACCACACTTTCTAACTTAGGATAAGCCGCCAATACCACGTCCAACTCTTTGTCAGGGAAAGGATACAGCTGCTCCAAGCGGACGATCGCTATATCCTTGATACCTCGCTCATCTCGCTCCTCGAGAAGATGATAATAAACCTTGCCTGAGCAGAGAATAATACGCTTTACCGCCGCCGCATCAACACTACCATCGTCAATAACATTACTAAAATGGCCCTTGGCCAAATCTTCAAGAGATGAAGTCGCCAGTTTATGCCGCAAAATCCACTTGGGACTCATGATAACCAGTGGACGTCGCATTGGCCTGATTGCTTGGCGTCTTAATAGATGGAATATTTGAGCTGGAGTGGTTGGGTTACAGATTTGCATGTTGTGTTCAGCACATAGCTGTAAAAACCGCTCAAGACGAGCTGAGGAATGCTCAGGACCTTGCCCTTCGAAACCATGAGGCAACATCATCGTCAGACCACACAGTCGGCCCCACTTGTGCTCCCCACTAGCGATAAACTGATCTATCACTACTTGAGCACCGTTCGCAAAATCGCCAAACTGGGCTTCCCATATAATCAAGCCTTTGGGCGCTGTAGTTGCATATCCATATTCAAAGGCCAGTACAGCCTCCTCAGATAGCACAGAGTCATAGATATCAAATCGCGGTTGCTCATCGTACATATTAGCCAGAGGCAGGTAAGCTTCACCATCGTTCTGATTAAACACTACGGCATGACGATGAGAGAACGTACCTCTGCGAACATCTTGTCCAGTAAAGCGGATCGGGTATCCCTCTCGCAGCAAGGTGCCATAGGCCAGCAGTTCTGCCATGCCCCAATTCAGAGGCAGCGCTCCTCCGGCCATCTTACGACGGTCATCATAAATTTTAGAGACCTGCCGCTGAACCTTAATGCCATCGGGAATCGTAGTAATTTTGGTTGCTACTTCCTGTAACTTTTGCAGATCGGTTGCTGTGTCACCTTCGGTGCGCCAATCATGGTCTAGGTAGGGGTTCCAATCAACAAACAACGAAGTATCAGGCTCTCTGACTAAGTTGTGTACCACAAACTCGCCCTTATCAAGCCTAGAACGGTAGACATTTGCCATTTCATTAGCCTGGGTCTGCTCGATAATACCTTCAGTGACTAATTTTTGAGCATAGAGAGTTCGAGTCGTCGAATGCTTTTTGATAATTTCGTACATTAACGGCTGTGTCGAAGATGGCTCATCGGTTTCGTTGTGACCTCGACGGCGGTAACAAACCAAATCAATAACAACATCTTTGCCAAATTCATATCGATAGTCTGTAGCTAGCATCGCAGCGAACATTACTGCATCAGGGTTATCGCCATTAACATGCAAGATAGGCGCGCCAACCATTTTGGCAATATCTGTACAGTATTCCGTAGATCGGGCGTCATCTTGTCTACTCGTGGTGAACCCCACCTGATTGTTGATAACAATATGTATGGTGCCGCCAGTTTTATATGCTCTGGTCTGGGAGAGCTGAAATGTCTCCATAACCACTCCCTGTCCCGCAAACGCAGCATCGCCATGCATCAATATAGGCACGACCTTTTGCCCTGTTGGGTCATTGCGTCGATCCTGGCGCGCTCGCCCTGAACCTACTACCACAGGACAGGAAATCTCCAAATGCGATGGATTAAAACCCAGCGCCATATGGACTTCGCCACCAGGAGTCATGACATTCGATGAGAAGCCTTGGTGATATTTTACATCCCCTGATGTATTGACCAGACGCTTACCTTCAAACTCGTCAAACATTTCAGCAGGGTTTTTGCCCAAGATGTTGACTAAAACATTTAATCGCCCACGGTGAGCCATGGCCATCACAATTTCTTTAGCGCCGTATTCTCCCGACCGCCTAACCAAACAGTCAAGAAGCGGGATAAGACTCTCACCGCCCTCAAGCCCAAAACGCTTGGTACCAGGGTACTTTGAGTCAAGGTGCTTTTCTAAACCCTCTGCGGCCGTCAACCTGTTAAGCACATCAATCCGAGCATCTTCGCCATAGGTGGGCTTAGACCTAACACTTTCAAACCTCTGGGCTAACCACTGCTTTTCTGCGAAAGAGGTTATGTGCATGAATTCGGGACCCAAGTTACCGCAATAGGTCTCTTCTAGGGCTTCAACTATCTCTCTTAGGGTCGCCTCGGGCTTGCCGATATAAAGGGGGCTGGTTTGAAATGTAGTATCCAAGTCAGCGTCGGTGAGACCGTGAAAATGCAGCTGTAAATCAGCCACGTCTTCACGAATCATTAGCCCTAATGGATCTAACTTCGCTTTTTGGTGGCCTCGGAATCGATAGGAACTGATTAACTGGACAACTTTTACCTGCTTACGTTCATGCTCCAAGTGGATTCCGCCGGAGCCTGGCGCAGGGGTCGGACGAGCTTGGCGTCTGCCGAGCAGCTCAAAATGCTGGATAATTGTGTCGTGAGAGATATCAGGTGCAATCGAACCATTGGTCCGAGGAAGGGAGTCAAAAAAGCTTCCCCACTCTTCTGGCACAGCGTTGGGGCTGTGCAAGTAGGTTTCATAGAGCCCTTCAATATACGCGGCGTTTCCACCAGAAAAGTGCGAGGAGCTGAGGAATTGCTCCATTAGGCCCTCAGGCATTGCTATTTGTCCTTATGACTGCAAATTTTGGCGCCATTTTAAAGGGCTAGCACGCCTACGGCTAGTAAAATTTCAGAAATTCGGCGATTTCCACCAAATTAACCAAATTACGCTGGGTTTCTCATCAACATGTTACGAATATGGCCAATCGCTTTGGTCGGATTCAAGCCTTTAGGACACACTTGAACGCAGTTCATGATGCCATGGCATCGAAACACACTGAACGGGTCGTCAAGCTTTGATAGTCTTTCTGCGGTAGCAGTATCTCTGCTATCAGCCAAAAAACGGTAGGCCTGTAGAAGACCAGAAGGACCTATAAACTTCTCCGGGTTCCACCAGAAGGAAGGACATGCTGTTGAGCAACATGCACAGAGAATACATTCGTAAAGTCCATCGAGCTTTGCGCGCTCTTCAGGGGACTGCAAGCGCTCAATCTCTGGCGCTGGTGAGTTGTTAATCATATACGGCTGAATTTTCTCATACTGGGCATAGAACTGAGACATATCGATGACAAGATCTCGAATAACCGGCAATCCAGGTAGCGGACGAATAGTCAGCGAATTACCTTTCACTGCCTCCGAAAGCGGCGTAATACAAGCCAGACCGTTTTTCCCAGAGATATTGACACCATCAGACCCACAAACACCTTCTCGACAAGAACGCCTAAACACTAACGATGGATCCTCAACCTTTAGCTTCTCAAGAACATCTAAAACCATCAGGTCTTTCCCTTGGGTATCAAACTGAAAATCCTGCATGTAGGGTTCGTTATCAACTTCCGGGTTGTAGCGATAAATACTTACATTTAGCATAAAATTAATATCTCTTCTCGCAAAATCAATAGGTACGAATTTTTGGTTCAAAAGGCTCGCGGGTTTTTAGAGTGAAATTCACCGGGCGCTTACCGATTTCTTTACTTCCTGGGAAGTAAATAGAGTGACATAGCCAATTCTCATCATCTCGCTCTTGAAAATCTTCCCGAGCATGAGCGCCTCTGCTCTCCGTTCTACCCTCTGCTGCAATGGCCGTAGCGTAGGCAGTTTCGAACAAATTTTGTAACTCAAGAGCTTCAATTCGAGCGGTATTGAATGAGTTGCTTTTGTCATCGAGGTACACGTTTTCAATGCGGGGCCGAAGCTCATCAAGCTTTTGAACACCCTGCTGCATGTAATCTCCGCGCCTAAATACTCCGAAAAAGTTCTGCATGATGGTCTGTAATTCCGCTCGCAGGACCGCCGCGTTCTCTCCTTTGGTAGACGCATTAATACGATTCAATCCAGCCATTGCGCGATCAATGTCCTCTTCAGTCGCATCTTTCAGGTCGATGCCTTTGCTCAACTCATTTTCAATGAAAATTCCCGATGCACGTCCAAATACCACTAGATCAAGCAAGGAATTTCCGCCCAAACGATTAGCGCCATGAACCGACACACAAGCAGCCTCGCCACACGCATAAAAACCCTCGATAACTTGATCATTGCCCTCTCTATCTATGGTGAGAGCCTGCCCGTCAACGTTGGTTGGGATGCCTCCCATCATGTAATGGCAGGTAGGAACTACCGGAATGGGCTCTTTAACAGGATCTGCATGAGCGAAAGTCCGTGAAAGCTCAAGAATACCGGGAAGCTTGGCATTCAGCGCTTCTTCTCCAAGATGATCTAGCTTAAGGAATACATGGTCGCCGTCAGGACCGCATCCTCGTCCCTCAAGGATCTCCAGAACCATAGACCTAGCAACCACATCTCTACCCGCAAGATCTTTTGCATTTGGCGCATAACGCTCCATGAAGCGCTCGCCGTCTTTGTTGATCAGATAGCCGCCTTCTCCGCGACAACCTTCGGTAACCAATGTTCCGGCACCATGAATTCCGGTAGGATGAAACTGCCACATCTCAATATCCTGGACTGGAAAACCAGCCCGTATAGCCATTCCAACACCATCACCGGTGCAAATATGAGCATTGGTGGTAGACGCATAAATCCGGCCTGCACCGCCTGTGGCAAACACAGTAGCCTTTGATTTAACGTACACACACTCGCCGGTTTCAATATTTATTGCTACAACGCCAACGACGGCATTGTCTGAATTTTTCACTATATCTACGGCAAACCATTCGTTGAGAAAGACTGTTTTGTTCTTCAAATTGCCTTGATACAACGTATGCAAGAGAGCGTGGCCCGTTCTGTCTGCGGCCGCACAGGTTCTAGCGGCTTGACCGCCAGCACCATAATCTTTTGATTGACCGCCGAAAGGCCGCTGATAAATACGACCCTCCTCTGTTCGAGAGAAAGGCAGTCCCATATGCTCAAGCTCGAAGACAGCCTCAGGGCCTGTCTGACACATGTATTCGATGGCTTCTTGATCACCAATGTAATCAGACCCCTTAATGGTGTCATACATATGCCACTGCCACTGATCATTTGGATCGTCGCTGGCAATTGCACAGGTAATCCCACCCTGAGCCGAAACGGTGTGTGAGCGCGTGGGGAAAACCTTGGTTATTACTGCTGTTTTATAACCTGACTGCGCTAGCTGAAGCGCTGCACGCATGCCAGAACCGCCACCGCCGACAATAACGGCGTCAAAACTCATTGTTCTTAAACTAGCCATGTACTTAAATTCCCCAAAGAATATCGATAGCCCAAACCAAATAGACCAAAATCACCGCGACCATACCAAATTGTAAAACTTTACGGATCATGTCAGCTTTTGGCCCAAGGAGTCTGACCGTTACATAGTCTGTGAGAACACACCAAATCCCAATCCACGCATGAGACGCGATAGAGGCCATCGTCAACAAGCTAAACAGCCGCATCGATAGCAGGCTATTTAATTCAGCCCATTGAGCGTAACTGATGCCTGGGTTAGCTAAAAGGTAAGCAGTAACAAACACGATATATGCGGTCATGACCACAGCTGAGATTCGCTGAACCAACCAATTAGTTACACCGCTTCGACTAAAACTGGAAACTATTCCTACCATGAGAGCACCCAACTGGTTATAACTAAAATGACTAAAAGCGATAGCGCCACTGCTATCCAAGCGCTGTTACGACCACTATTAAAGCTCTCTTCACCCAACCCAAAGTCCATCACGAGATGCCTAATACCTGCCACCGTGTGATAAGCAAGCGCGATAAGACTTCCCCATACAAAAAACGTCACCGCAGGATGAGCCACTAAATCTTTTAGCATGTTAAAGCTTTGTTCAGAGTCAAGGCTAAGATCGAGTAACCACAACATGACAGCCAAGCCAAAAAATGTAATCACCCCAGAGATTCGATGTAAAATTGAAACATAAGACGTGATAGGCAGTCTTATTGTCCCAAGATCCAAATTAACAGGTCTTTTCTTATCTACCATGCGCTACCTCATAGTTACTTGCCGAAGTTAGCCACTCCGCCATGAACATGTTGTTTAAATGAAATCGTCTTGGGTTCCTCCTGCGAATGCGGAGCTCCCTTTTGTTGGGCACGCAGTATAGTAATAAGGATACTCAAATTCAATTAGGATTCTCCTAAATACTAAACTGATACACCAAATTGATCTGTGAGGAGCAATTTTAATCACTTGTCCGCTAAATAGAGCAAAACTCTTGATTTAGTTCTCTTCGAAATTGAATTGATGTCTGATTACATTCGGTAGGTAAATAGTGAATATCTAATCCAGGCCATAAGCTATGACCGATTTACTTCTAATAAGCGCCCACAAGAGTACTCTTAGGCTGCCAAGGGAGCTCTTATACCATTAACATCGTGTTGACAATTTTCGCTGAGCATCTATAGTTGTTCACCGGATTTTCGGCCATCCAATGTAAAAATTCTAAGGAAAAATCATGACTGATCGCAAAGCGACCCTGACAATCGATGGAGAAGCGCCCATCGAGTTGCCTATTCTAACAGGTACCCGAGGCCAAGACGTAATAGACATAGGCACCCTCGGCAGCCACGGTTTCTTTACATATGATCCTGGATTCTCAGCCACTGCTTCATGCCAATCGGATATCACTTATATCGATGGCGATAAAGGTATTTTGTTACACCGTGGATATCCAATAGAAGTGTTAGCCGAGAAATCAGACTACATTGAAGCCTGTTACTTGCTTCTTGAGGGAGCACTCCCCACCGCTGAGCAGAAGCAAAGTTTTGAACATACTATTAAGTATCACACCATGGTAAATCGCTCAATTGAGCAGTTCATTAGTGGCTTCAGATATGACGCTCATCCAATGGCAATGCTTTGCGGGGTTGTAGGTGCTATGTCTTCGTTCTATCACGACTCTTTGGACATCACAGATCAAGAGCATAGGTCAATCTCTGCTCACAGGCTTATTGCAAAAATGCCTACTATTGCTGCCATGTGTTACAAGCATTTTGTGGGGCAACCCTACGTGTATCCTGACAATACGCTTTCATATTCAGAGAACTTTCTCCATATGATGTTTGGCACTCCCTGCGAGAAGTATGAATGTCACCCTGCATTAGCCAAGGCAATGGACCGTATATTCCTGCTCCATGCCGACCATGAGCAAAATGCCTCAACCTCAACTGTTCGACTAGCTGGTTCATCAGGAGCCAACCCTTTTGCTTGTATTGCAGCAGGCATTGCTGCACTTTGGGGGCCTGCGCACGGTGGAGCAAATGAAGCTGTTCTTGGAATGCTCGATGAAATTGGTCATGAAGATAATATTGAAGAGTATATTGGCAAGGCTAAAGACAAAAAAGACCCCTTCAGACTGATGGGCTTTGGGCACCGGGTATATAAAAACTATGACCCACGGGCCACAGTTATGAGACAGACATGCGATGAGGTCCTTGAAGTTTTGGGTGTGCAGAACGATCCATTATTCAAGTTGGCTAAAAAACTAGAAAAAATCGCTTTGGAAGATGAATATTTTGTTAGTAAGAAACTTTATCCAAATGTAGATTTTTACTCAGGCATCATTTTGAAAGCTATGGGTATTCCAGTAGAAATGTTTACTGTCATTTTCGCCACAGGTCGCACTGTAGGTTGGATTTCTCACTGGAACGAAATGATCACTAATCCTTATCGTATCGGACGGCCCCGCCAGTTGTACACTGGTGCTGACGTCAGGGATTACACTCCAGTAGAAGATCGTTAATCTGACATTCAAGACAAGAGAAAGTTAGAAAGGCAGCCTTGGCTGCCTTTTTTGTATCTCATTAATCTTCAGTTAAATCAATGTACCCAATGATGTCTTTTGGCTTTCTGAGCAACTGATTTTGCCGTAGCGGCAGGCATAGCATTAATCTCTAGACGGTCGAAAAACAAAGGCTCCACCGTCGACTTGCCACTAACCATCTCCGACATATCACTGACATCATATAAACGCCCATTAATCATAGTGTGGGATATCAGTTCACTTCGGCGAATATCATTCAGAACATCACCGTCAGTAATGACTATATCCGCAAGCTTACCTACCTCAATTGAACCTAGATCTGTATCCATCCCTAAAGCGATCGCTGGATCATAGCTACCACTGCGAAGAGCTTCCCAAGGAGTGAAACCACCTTGATTTAGCATCCACATTTCCCAATGAGCGGCCAAACCTTCTCGCTGACCATGAGCGCCAATCAATACACGCACACCAGCATCCCGTAACGTCTTAGCATAGCTGGCAACTTTTATATGATTATAATGGTCATCTGGGGCGGTGGCTCGACGAATGGAACGCGGTTCAACAATATACCTCGGCGCATAACGCATTAAACGGGGATTTTCCCAGACATTAGTACGGTCATACCAATACTTCTCACCCTCTAAGCCACCATATGCAACAACCAATGTTGGGTTGTAGGCCATATCTGTTTGACTCCAGTATTGAGTAAGATCATTGTAACCGGTGGCAATATTTAGCGAATGCTCCAATGTTGTGTGGCCATCAGAAATCATGCTCATATTTTGGTAAAGCTTTCCGCCGCCTTCAGGAACGACCATCAATTCTAAATCACGTGCAGCCTTGAGAACCTGCTGTCGCTGCTCTCTGCGCGGTTGGTTGTAGCTCTTGACTGAGACCGCTCCCATATCCTTAAGTCTCTGCAGATGAAAAAATGCATCATCATAACTATCAATTCTAGCGTGAGCAGTGGGTGAATTAGCACCATACACAATGGTACCTGTGGAAAATATTCTAGGTCCCAGTATTTGCCCATTGCGCTGCATTTCCGAGGCGGCAAATATTTCCGAACTATCGTTAGAAGGGTCGTGAATCGTAGTAACACCAAAGGATAGACTAGACAGGTTCTTCCAGTTCTGTTGTGGAATAATCTCCTCATTAGCTTGAGATCCGTGGGCATGTCCATCGATTAACCCGGGAATTAAAGTCTTACCGGTAACATCAACTCGAGTGGCTTCAGAAGGAATAACAACATCATCAACGCTTCCCACTGCAACAATACGATTGTGCTCGACCAACACAACACCATTACTGATAACTTCCTGAGTCTCATCCGCATTGCGCATGGTAACAATTTGACCACCAACTAGGGCAATGATTGAGTCGGGCTTGTCTGCTGTCTCAGTAAATCCTAAGTCAATGCCCTCGGTTACAGGTTCAGGCAATTCTTCAGGAGACCCATCAAGAAAACTAAAGGCTTCATTAAGCTCTCGTTCAAACACGGTTGCGGCATGAGACCAACTCAAGCGAGAGCTGTCAGCAGACCAACTTAGATATTCTCCAGCGCGCGCAGAGACTTGAGCCACCGGTAATCCACCGGTTTCAGTACCAAGATCTTGCTGAGTCCCTGTGTGAAGCACAGGCGCGACAAAGGCATTATTTTGATGGGTATAAGCTACCCACTTGCCATCAGGAGAAAGTTGGAACTCCGTAACTTTATCTCCCTTGAGAAGCTGACGTTCATCCTCTCCGTCTAAATTAACACTACTAAGCTCAAGTTCCGTGTACTTGCTGTCAGGAACATAACTTGTATAGTAAAGACGGTCTTCATCGGCTCCAAAGTGGGCGTTAAACCCCCTTTCTAGGATCTTCTCCATTTCTTTTGTTTTGATATTAGCTATGTAAATACCTGGTTCCATAGACCACTCAGGAGACAGCAAATAACCCCCTGTGACTCTGCGAAAAACAAGCTTATCTTTGGTTGGTGAGAACTTAGGCTCCACATAAATACCAGGCTCTGTGGTGATGGTCGCTCCCTTGCCACCGTTGATGCTTACCACTTTTACTGCCCCAAGATCAGTATCACTCCACGTACTGTAGACCACTGATTTACCATCTCGTGAAAAGCTAGGATAAAACTCATCATGGTCATTTTGTCGCGTAAGCCTTTTCACTCGACCGCTTTTAACATCACGACGATACAATTTACCCAGAGCTTGGTAGACAACAGAATCTCCTGTGGGGGACATGCTGGCCCAACGAATCATTTTTACATCAAAGGCATCAGGTGCTACATCTACGGGGAATCGCACCGCCTGTTGCACCTGCTTCTCAGTCTTCACATGCATAGGAATAACCGTAACATCCAAACTTTCAACATGTAATTTATGGAATTTTCCGGCGGTCCAGTAGATTATGTGTTGACCGTCGGGTGTCCAGTCAAAATAGGCAAAGTTACCTTCAGAACCAAAAGTTTCCTGATGATCCCTCTCCATCTCTGTGGACAGTCTTCGATCAATACCCGACTTAAGATTTTTTAAGTACAGAACAGTCTTTGTGTCCTCGCGTTTGAGGTAAGCCATATACTCACCATCAGGAGACGGGGTGGCGACAATGGCACCACCAGCCCCACCGATATAACTGATGGATTCACCTGACTCAAGGTCATGACGCATGATATTAAATAATTCGGTGGTAGAGTTTTTCCCGTATTGCCAAATACGTCCCGGGGTCACATCATCGGTGTAGTACAGATATTTTCCATCGGGAGAAAATGCTGGGTCTGTCATGTTTTTCTGAGTATGAGGACCGTAAGCGCGTTTTGTGACCATCACACCATCACCACCTGACCGATGGTACATCCAAATCTCACCAGCAGGGATCGAACGAGATGACATAAAACCTTTTGTCACTGCGACGAAGTTACCATCAGGGCTCCAACTGGGTGTATGGATTAGCGCTGTTTCTTCACTACTGATCTGCCGAGGATTATCACCATTAGCATCCATAATCCACAAATTAGAAGCCCCGTCTCGATCACTGATAAACGCTATGCTTTGCCCATTTGGGCTATAGGCTGGCTGCATGTTCCAATCAAATCCTTGCACCAATGGGCTAGCTTCGCCACCACTAATGGGAATAGTGTATATATCGCCCAACATATCAAAAACAAGAGTCTCCCCATCTTTACTCACACTGAGGTTTGACCATGTTGTTTCTGTCGTATCAATTGAGATGGTTTTCATCTCGCCCTTAGGTTCCGTGACATCCCATTCGTTTTCAGCCGCCTCCTCCAAAGTGTCCGAGGAAAATACAGGGGCAAAAGTAAAACTACATAAGAGGGAAATTATGAAAGTGCGGAGTCTATTATTGATCATGTCTTCTGAGCCTCGATAAAATTCACAGCGCCATAGCTAGCATTGATAACATGGGGCCATAATATCCTAACAATTGACGCAATGGGAGTGGCGGGTATATACAAATTAAAAAACGTAATTAACCTAGGATATGGGTCCAGAATGAAAACGGAAGACTTCGTCAGGGTGCTCGATAAGGTGTTGCTCACGTTTAGCAAAAAAAGCAATTCGTTCCTCAATGGTTTGGTCGCCAGCAGCTTTTTCAGCAAGACTCAAATAATCTTTAAAATGCCGTCCTTCCGATTTTAGAAGTGACAAATAAAATGCCTCTAACTCGGAATCTAAATAAGGTGCCAGCCGAGCAAAGCGCTCACAAGACCTCGCTTCTATAAAAGCGCCGATAACTAGTATATCGATAAGCTTACCAGGGTCGTCATTTCTAGCTAGTTCACGCAACCCCGAAGCATATCTGGAGGCTGTTATATGCTGATAGGAAATATCACGCCGTCGCATGATTGCAATAACTTGTTCAAAATGACGCATCTCTTCCCTAATGAGCCTAGACATCTTATTAATCAATTCGAAGTTATCTACATAGCGATAGATTAAATTCATAGCAGTGCTCGCGGCTTTCTTCTCGCAGTTAGCATGATCAATTAACATTATTGCCTGATTATCTAGAGCATTTTCTAGCCAGCGATCAGGAGTTTTACACGGTAGAAAATTTTGAATATCTTGTAATGCCGTTGTCATAATTCCAGCCTGTTAATATGCTGCCAAACTATAGTTGCAGCAAACTTTGTGATTTTCGAACTTTACCACGGATAAGACAAAAATGACCTTGTATATTTGTATAATCTTACCCTCTCCATAAACAGCTCCCACCGACCGCTAAACAGTACTTAGACTACATCCTATCATTGTCACTCTCATTTTTATTTTTCATTAGAACGCTGAGTTTTATGTATTATCAAAGAACAACAACGTCGTTTTAAATATTGCAGCTTGAGGTTAGCAATGCCTCATAATTTGCAACAATGGGCTGGTACTGCTCGGGGTCTTTTCTTGCTTTCTGTCGATAGTGGCCGACGATCCGTCTCCAATATTGTTGATGATTCGAATTCGACCAATCCCACATCACAGAGCCTGTGTTAGCGATTTCCTTAGTGGCGTCTTTTGATACATAAATCCCTTCATAGAAACGATTATTTTCAAAAATAATTTGCTCACCTTTTAGCCTGTATCCATTACTAATGAGAGCGCTTCGAACTGCATAGTTTCCGTGGACCGAACAGATCAGTAGGTCAAATACAGCCTGAGGAGCAGATGAACATAGGCTATTGATAAATTCAACAGTTTGGCGGGCGCCAACCCCAGCAATAATAAATAACTGAGAATCTCTGATAGGTACAACAATGTCTTTCATATCACCGCAACGAACATGCCAAGTATATGCGTCAACAGGACAATTTCTTCTCAGTGTTGCCTCAAGTTTTTTCATTTGCTCTTTAAGAACATCAACAAAAACGACCTCACTAGCCCGTGACCTTTTAAGCAGAGACATACCGAGTAATCCATGATCACAACAACAGTCCCAAACCGTTTGGTAGGGCTCTACCAGCATGCTCTCCAGCAAACTAAGTCTGCTACCGGGCCTTAACAGTCTTTTATTTTTGTTCATTTAGATTAGCCCCTGTTTCATAATTCATCAGCGTCTTTCAGCCCTAGAGGTCAAATAACTGAAACCTTATGCAATGTTTTTATAGCGATCTTCTCGGCATTGGCTCCGACACTTATTGCCACACATAATTGTACTATTTTTAGGCTGAAATACGGAGTGCTTTGAGGGTGAGTAGTGGAGATAGAAGGTATAACAACGGTGTGAATTAACTCAACCAAATAATCGCCGAAACAACTCAGGCTAATAATGGTTATATACCTTAAGTCGCTGTAAATAAACTACAGATTGACGTATACTTTTGCCCGAAATCTAAAGCCATAAGCGGCCTACAAAGACTACACCAATAAGACTAAAGGAGAAGCACACCGTGCTAGAAGCCTATCGCGCTCACGCAGCAGAACGTCATTTACAGGGAATTCCCCCCAAAGCGCTAGACCCAGAGTGGACGGCTGGTTTGGTTGAGCTGTTAAAAAATCCTCCTGCAGGGGAAGAAGATTTTCTGGTGGATCTAATCTCCAATCGTGTGCCACCTGGTGTGGACGAAGCAGCCTATGTGAAAGCAAGCTTTTTGACCGCACTCGTCAACGGAGAAGCCTCTTCACCCCTTATTGACCGTAAGGCAGCGGTGAAGCTGTTAGGAAATATGCACGGAGGCTATAACGTTGCCACTTTGGTCGAGCTTTTAGATGATGACGAGCTAAAAACCCTGGCAGCTGAAGAGCTCAAGTCTACCCTTCTGGTGTTCGATGCTTTTCATGACGTTGCTCAAAAATCCGATGCAGGTAACGAACATGCAAGGGCCGTTATGCAGTCGTGGGCCGATGCCGAGTGGTTTACATCCAACGACGCCGTTCCTCAGAGTATCAAGGTTACTGTTTTTAAAGCTACTGGTGAAATCAATACCGATGATTTATCTCCTGCGCAAGATGCCTGGTCACGCCCTGATATACCGCTTCACGCGCGCGCCATGTTCAAGATGACTCGAGAAGGAATGCATCCGGAGGAGCATGGAGTGATTGGCCCTATGACCCAGATCGAAGAACTCAAAGGTCGAGGACTTCCCGTTGCTTTTATAGGCGATGTTGTGGGTACAGGTTCATCGCGTAAATCCGCAACTAATTCAGTTTTATGGTTTTTTGGCGAAGACATGCCCGGAGTACCTAACAAACGTTCGGGTGGCATTTGCTTTGGCAGCAAAGTCGCTCCGATCTTCTTCAACACAATGGAGGATGCTGGTGCATTGGTCTTTGAAGCCCCAGTAGACAACATCAACAACGGGGATGTAATTGAGATTTTCCCCTATGAAGGTAAGATTTTAAACGAAAATGGCGAGGTGATTTCAGAGTTTGAACACAAATCTGATGTGATACTCGATGAGGTGCAGGCTGATGGCCGAATTAATCTTATTATCGGACGGGGTCTGACTCAGCGTGCGCGAGAGCACATGGGGCTGCCACCCTCTGAAGTGTTCCGGCATCCAACTCCGCCAATACAGAGCGATGCAGGCTTCACACTCGCACAAAAAATGGTGGGTAAAGCCTGTGGTACTGATGGCATTAGGCCTGGTACGTATTGTGAACCAAAGATGACTACTGTGGGGTCCCAAGACACCACTGGCCCGATGACACGAGATGAGCTCAAAGATTTAGCATGCCTCGGTTTCTCAACCGATTTAGTTATGCAGTCCTTCTGTCACACCGCTGCCTATCCCAAACCTGTAGACATTGATACTCAGCATAATCTGCCCGATTTTATAATGAACCGTGGCGGAGTATCCCTGAGACCGGGAGACGGCATTATCCACAGCTGGCTAAATCGTATGTTATTGCCTGACACAGTGGGAACTGGAGGTGATTCTCACACAAGATTCCCAATGGGTATTTCATTCCCAGGAGGATCTGGCTTAGTAGCTTTTGCCGCAGCAACCGGCGTTATGCCCCTGGACATGCCTGAATCCGTTCTAGTGCGTTTTAAAGGCGAAATGCAGCCTGGTATTACTCTGCGTGATCTGGTTCATGCCATCCCTTATTACGGTATTAAGGAAGGCCTATTGACCGTCGAGAAGAAAGGTAAGAAAAACTTCTTTAGTGGGCGTATTTTGGAAATTGAAGGAGAAGGTATAGAAAGTCTGACGGTTGAGCAGGCATTTGAACTCTCAGATGCCTCTGCAGAGCGTTCTGCGGCAGGTTGCACCATCAAACTCAGTGAAGACTCGGTTGCTGAATACCTCCGCTCCAACATCACTTTACTGCGCTGGATGATTGCCGAGGGATATGGTGACGTTAGGACACTAGAGCGTAGAGTTCGGAAGATGGAAGAATGGCTAGAAAACCCAACTCTAATGGAAGCCGATTCGGATGCTGAGTATGCGGCTATTATCGAGATAGACCTTGCAGACATTGTCGAACCCATTGTGTGCTGCCCGAATGATCCTGATGATGCAAAATTGCTTTCAGAGGTAGCTGGAGACAATGTGGATGAGATATTTATTGGCTCCTGTATGACCAACATTGGTCATTTTCGCGCTGCGGGCAAATTACTGGATGAAGCTGGCACCGTAGATTCTAGATTCTGGATTTGTCCACCGACACGGATGGATGCTCATACCCTTATGGAAGAAGGCTACTACAACATTTATGGAAAAGTTGGCGCTCGGACAGAGATGCCTGGATGCTCTCTATGTATGGGTAATCAGGCGCGAGTACTAGCGGGAGCCACCGTACTTTCAACATCGACTAGAAACTTCCCCAATCGCTTAGGCGATGGTGCTAATGTCTACCTGACCAGTGCCGAGCTAGCCTCCGTGGGCGGTATTCTAGGGCGTCTTCCGACAGTAGCTGAATATATGGGTTACGCGACTAAAATCGACTCTATGGCCGACGAGGTGTACAGCTACATGAATTTTGATCAAATAGAGTCTTTCCAAAAATCTGCAGAGCAAGGCAAGTTGATTGCCGCGGAACAAATTGTCGAGGTTAGGTAGCATTAATTAGGACAAGTTAGATACTAAAAAACCCGCGCAAGCGGGTTTTTTAACACTTGAGCAAACAGTTACATATATGCGTTCGATGTGTCGCTGTGGTCTGTGACATCTTTTACACCGAGCAACTCTGGTATCTTATCCATCAAAGTTTTCTCAACACCTTCTTTTAATGTCAAATCAACCGCTGAGCAACCTTGACAGCCTCCACCAAATTCGAGCACGGCATAGCCTTCGTGTATTTCTGAAAGGGACACAACGCCACCATGAGAAGCCAACCCAGGGTTAATTTCGTTGTAAAGCAAATAGTTAACTTTATCTTCCACCGGGCTATCGTCACTTATATTGGGTAAGCGTGAATTCGGCGCTCTGATCGTCAACTGTCCCCCAAATTTGTCTTCAGCAAAATCAACCATCGCGTCATCAAGAAAGGGAATGCTGCGCTGCTCGTAGTAGCCATTAAATTTACCATACTCTACAACGAGATCCTCATCATTGTGCTCGCCAGGGCGACTGTAAGCTATGCAAGTCTCCGCCTTGGGAGTACCAGGGTCGGATACAAACATACGAATACCAATGCCCTCACAATTCTGCTTCTCCAGAAGACCTGCAAGATAATCTTGAGCCGAATCTGTAATCGTTACGTTCAACATAACCTTATCCTGTAAATTTCAATCAATTTTCTATGCCTCTATTTTACCGATTACTGTAGAATTGACCACACTCAATACTCAATAAGTAAAACTTTACACCAACCAATGCTCATATCGGCCCAAATGTCTGGAGTCACCAGTGAAACAGGAAGAAACAAGTAAACAAAAACCTCGATTTGGTTCTGTTATCCTGAGCATTCTTGCAGCGGCAATTGGAGTACAGAGCGATAAGAATAGAGAGCGAGACTTTGCCAATGGCAGCCCTTTTACATTTATTATAGGCGGTTTCGTTTTCACGATACTATTCATAGCCACTGTGGCTCTAGTCGTAGGCTTGGTTCTTAGTCGCGCAAACGCCTGACTGCAAGATTTTCAGCCTTTGTGCTAGCTCCGGTAAAAATCCTCGACGCCAAATTCCTCATAGCTCGCAATAGAACCAGTAATAGCTCCCAAATAACCTGCATTTCGAGTCAGAACCTGCGAAGCAAAGAAATGTGTTGTAGCGATTTTTTGTTTGTAAAACCGATCGTCACTACCCGCAGAAACATGCGCTTGAGCTGCCAATGCTAGTTTCACCAACAACCAGTAACTAATGGAGTTACCAAATAACATCATAAAATTAAATGCCACAAATGGTGATTTTGTTGGCTCATTCTTGATATAAGCCAACGCTGTTTTACACTGCGCAATAGCTGATCCTAGCGCCTCAAGGAGTTCTACGACTACTGGAGAGTTAGAAGGTTCAATATCTCCAGTCGAGATCATGTTGTCGAGAATCAAACTTAGCCCCCCTCCACCGTCTCGCATACATTTACGACCGATAAAATCTAAGGCTTGAATACCATTGGTGCCTTCATATATCGGCAGAATTCTAGCATCACGCATATGTTGGGCGGCTCCAGTCTCTTCGACAAAGCCCATGCCTCCATGAACCTGCACACCTAGCGAGGTAACTTCCATTGAGACCTCAGTACACCAGCCTTTCACTAGAGGCGTTAATATTTCCACCAACAATTCATCGGCTTTGCGAAGATCGTCGCTAAAAGCATGATGACTGCGATCCTCCGCTGCCACAGCGTACATTGAAAGAGCTCGACCACCTTCAGTTAGCGCTCGCATTTGTAATAGCATTCTCTTTACATCGCCGTGATGAATAATTGGGGCTCGACCGTCGAAACCAACTACTTTCCCTTGCACCCTCTCAGCAGCGTAACTCACCGCTTGCTGATATGCCCGTTCACTAATAGCAACCCCCTGATGTCCAACGCCTAATCTAGCGTTATTCATCATACTGAACATACACATTAGACCCTTATTTAGAGGCCCAACAAGATAGCCCACTGCTCCGCCCTTGTCGCCAAATGCCATAGTGCAGGTGGGACTGCAATGAATGCCCAGTTTATGCTCTAGCCCTACGGCCCTAAGGTCATTGCGCTCGCCTAAACTACCGTCTGAGTTAACTAAAAACTTGGGCACTAAAAATAGAGAAATACCATGATTTCCTAGAGGTGCATCGGGCAACCGAGCTAGCACTAGATGGATAATATTTTCAGTCTGCTCATGATCGCCCCAAGTAATATAGATCTTCTGTCCTGAGACCAAATAATGATCTCCATTAGGGACGGCTTTACATTGAACCGCGGATAAATCAGAACCTGCTTGCGGTTCAGTTAGGTTCATTGTCCCTGACCACGCCCCACTGGCTAAATTCGCCAAGTAGGTGCTTTTCTGCTCCTCTGAGCCATAGAGATGCAATGAATGGATGACTCCTCGAGTTAGTAAAGGCAATAAGCTTAGGCCCATGTTTGCTGACTGCAACATTTCTTGAACAGCAACATCAACTACACTCGGAAAGCCTGAACCACCGTATTCGACAGCCCCACTAAGACCACTCCATCCAGCCTCCACCATTTTTTGATTAATCCCCTCTATGGCAGGGGCTGTAATTACGTTGCCATCATCAATGTGAGTTTTTTGGCTATCGGCTATGGAGTTTGTTGGGGCTACAACTTCTTCAAAGAACTTCGCTGCTTCAGGTAGGATGGCCTGAATCATATCTACACCGACATCTTGATAGCCCGGTCTTTGGCTTAATTCGCTATAATCAACAAGTTCCTTAAGAATAAAGGAAAACTCTTGAACAGGGGCTTTGTAAGTAGTCATCTCTAACAACCTCAGTGTATCGGCTAACATCTCCCAGACAGTTAGCACCGCCAAATTAATGCGCAAGTGTCTAGATTGAGCCTTTCGCTGTAAACCTAAAACGATGACTGACTAGTCTATCCGTTCTTGCGCTTCTAGCTCTCACCCCATCAAAGGGGTGATCTAATTAAACTGATTAAACCCCCAAGAACTGCTCTGCAGTTAGGTCGTAACAAGTACTGTCTAATTGAGCGACCAACTCAAGATTGGGCTTTATTTTGGGCAACTCATAATTGAAGAAAAACTTCATCGCAGAAACCTTACCTTCATAGAAAGCGTCGTCCGCTGTATTCCCCTTTTGTTTACCGTCCAGAGCAGCAACGGCCTGCTTTAACCACATCCAAGCAATAACAAGATGCCCCATTGCATCCAAAAATATAGTTGCATTTGCCAAAGCAAGCGAAGGATCTTCTGCCTTGCCAACCGCATCAATAGTTTCCTCTACCAATAACAGAGAGCTTCCAAGCTGCTCACAAAATGAGATAAGCTCAGAATGCGAGCTGGCGGAATCTATCGTTCCCTGAATTTTTTGGCGAAGGGTGGATACTGCCGCACCACCGTGCATACGGACTTTACGCCCTAAAATATCTAGCCCCTGAATGCCCCACGTACCCTCATGAATATGATTCAATCGGTTATCGCGGTAGAGCCTCTCAACCGGATATTCTCTTGTATAGCCGTACCCTCCCAACACCTGAATCGCAAGTTTGTTCGCTTCTAAGCAATATTCTGAGGGCCATGATTTACAAATAGGCGTTAGTAAATCCAACAACAGATCGATACGTTGATGCTGGTCCTTGTCATCTGAAAGTTTCTTGGTATCAATCAATTCCGCACAGTAGTAAATTAGAGTTTGGGCGCCCTCAATGAAAGCCTTTTGAGTCATCAACATGCGTTTAATATCAGCATGCTCACTGATCATGATCTGTGGATCTTCTGGATTACGATTAACCAAGGGTCTTCCTTGAGGACGATTTCTAGCGTAGTCCAATGAGTACAAATAGCCACCTAGACCGGTCATTACGGCAGACATACCCACCGAAATACGAGCCTCGTTCATCATATGAAACATGTTAGCCAGCCCTTGATTGGGCTCGCCAACGAGGTAACCTATAGAGTCACCGGATTCGCCGAAATTAAGCAGGCAATTAGTCGCTCCTCGACATCCCATCTTATGGTTAAGCCCTGCAAGAGCTATGTTGTTAAAGTCACCAATACTGCCATCATCATTAACTCGGTTTTTAGGCACCAGGAACAACGATATCCCTTTAACTCCCGGAGGTGAACCGGGGATCTTAGCAAGCACCATGTGAATGATATTCTCAGTGATGTCCTGTTCACCACCTGATATCCACATCTTAGTGCCACTAATCGAATACGATCCATCCGCGTTTAAGTCAGCTTTTGTTCTTATGTCAGCCAGTGAGGAACCGGCTTGGGGTTCTGATAAACACATGGTTCCAAACCAATTTCCTTCCACCAAATCTGGTAGATATTTTCTCTTTAACTCATCAGAACCACATGCGTTAAGCATATTGGCGACACCTTGAGTTAAGAACAAATAGATATGTGCTGGATTGTTTGCGCAGACAAACATGCCATTGAGCGCCTGATCCATCATCCAGGGAAGTTGCATACCGCCGACATCTGAGTCGTAGGCAGAAGCGCAGAGTCCCGCTTCTTGATATGCAGCAATGGCCTCTTTTAACTCGGAGATAGTCTCGACCTTTCCATCGACAAACTTGGGTTCATTCGCATCCAGCTTTGCAGCACAGGGCAAAAACTGGTCTTCCGCAATGGTTTGACACAAATCCATGATTGCATTGAGAGACTCCCGATCATAATCAGCATAACGATCTGACTCTAATATTTTATCTAAACCAAGTGTTTCATAAAGTACGAAATCAAGATCCCGCCGATTGACAATCATTGACATAACTCTTCCCTCTTTGTTAATTAAAATTTTTCACCTATCTAGCCTCAGAGAACCACCTGGATCTATGCTTCTAGACCCACCAAATAATCAAACCTTCCTCTTTATTGTACCTAAAACAGGGCGTTTTAGGCTTAATTTGTCGTGACCTAGCGTCCACCGCAAAGAGCGTTCCATTATTTTTACTAACAAACAAACCCGCTAGCTTACAAGTCAATTTTTGTTGCACGCTTCAGCCTTGTCATTAAACTAGGACATAACAAAATAATAAACATTACAGACGTTCTAGAGGGAAATCCGATGATTGCACTTGACCAACTCAGCTGCGTAGCCGATATAACTCGTTATCAATCTAAAATTAACGGGCACCGAGTCGCTCAAATCTTTGAAGGCAGAGAAACGACCTATACCGTCTTAGATCATAGGGCCAGTCAAGTTGCTAATGGGCTTATCGCCTCTGGTTGTAAGCCCAATACACGCATTGGCTACCTGGGTAAGAACAGTGATTATTTCTTTGAAGTCATGTCCGGTACGGCTAAAGCTAATCTGGTTATTACAGGTGTTAATTGGCGATTAGCACCACCGGAAATAGAATATATTCTCAACAATGCCTGCATTGACATACTGTTTGTAGGAGCAGAATTCTACGATGTTGTTGAGCAATTAATGCCTAATATAGGAAATATACGCCAATTTATTGCCATCGATGGCGGTCATAGTGAATGGCCCGACTACGGCTCATGGCGTGATACTCAAGATTCAACAGATCCAATGTTGCCTGCTTCTCTAGAAGATGATGTCATGCAACTATATACCAGCGGTACCACTGGACACCCAAAAGGCGTTCAACTAACAAATGGCAATTATCTTGATGTCTTGGATCAAGCTGCCAATGGCGGATGGGGTGATTGGGATGAAGGCGAAGCCAGTATTGTGGCCATGCCAATCTTTCATGTCGCTGGGGTTAATGTTGGAGTGGTCGGCCTGTGCCAAGGGCTTACCAACGTCATTCTTAAAGATGTCGACCCTGTGGTCATACTAGATTTGCTTGAAAAATACCGTGTAAAGTATGCCTTTTTTGTTCCTGCAGTTATCTTGTTTTTGAACTCTATTCCAGGCGTACGCGACAGAGACTTTTCAAATTTAGACTTTTTGTTATACGGAGCCAGCCCGATTTCTGAGGACGTGCTACTCACCGCTAAGGATATTTTTAAATGTAACTTCTGTCAGGTGTATGGGCTCACTGAAACCTGCGGTGCAGGCACTATTTTGCAGCCAGAGGATCATGACCCATCTTTGGGGAAACTGCGCTCCTGCGGCAAAGCAGCACCAACAGCAGAAGTACGTATTATCGGTGAGCAAGGCCAAACTCTCCCCGCTAATGAGGTTGGTGAAATCACCTACCAGTCTAAGGCCTTGATGAAAGGTTACTGGAGAAACGATGAGGCCACCGCTAAAGCGATACAAAACGGCTGGTTCCATACTGGTGATGCAGGCTATTTAGATGAAGATGGCTATCTTTACATCCATGACAGAATCAAAGACATGGTCGTCTCTGGTGGTGAAAACGTGTATCCCGCGGAGGTTGAAAACGCTCTCTTTGACCATGAGGCTGTTGGCGATGTGGCGGTGATCGGAGTGCCTGATGAGAAATGGGGTGAGGCTGTGAAAGCTGTTATCGTACTGAAACCTGGTATGGCGGCCACCGAGGATGAGATTATTGCCTATTCCAGGACGAAAATCGCTGGTTATAAAGTCCCTAAGAGTATAGATTTTACAGATGTGTTACCAAGAAACCCAACAGGTAAACTTCTCAAGCGCGAACTAAGAGAGCCCTACTGGCAGGGCAAAGAGCGTCAAATAAACTAGCGGGCCAGGTTAAAAGTGTATTTATAGAGCACACCTGGCACTTCCACTGGCTCTCCGTCTATAACACGGGGCACATATCTTAAAGAACCGGCTGCTTTTAAGGCAGCTTTCCCAAATTTTTGCCCTTTTGGCTTTTCTTCTATCACGGTGGGGTTAAGCGCCAATCCCTCTTTCGAAACTGTTAACGCAATCACCGCATAACCTTCCCTTCCCTTCTTCTGCGCTTTTAAAGGATACTCAGGTTGCTTCACAAATAAAGGGATATAGTCTCGATCCTCAGTGTTAACTTTGTTTGGTTGCTTTGCCATGATCAGCACGTGCTCAGTAGCTTTGTCTTGCTGATTCGTGCGATCGTAGGCCTCAACTAGAAACGCGTGAGCATAACTTGCGATTGAGGGATTCTTGGTAGCCTCAAGAAAAAAGGGGATTGATGACTTATATTTTCCTTGAGCCATCTTGATTTTGCCTAACTGAAAATTCGCTAGTGACGCATGTGACGCCCCCCACGACTCGGAGCCTTCTGCCTCATTATTATAGACTTTAAGAGCCTCCTTTAAATATCGAGATTTAGAGCTTAGCCTGGTGAGATCATGCATTCCTGCGTCCAACAACGTATCAGCATAATGAATAGATTCTTTCCCAAAGCTTGCTTCTGCGATACTTAAAGCTCTATTGGGTTTCTCGGCATCTATCAATAGATCAATTAGCTCGGGGGAATCTTTACCATGAATGGATTCATATAACTTTATTGCATTTTTAAGGACTGACTCACGCTCTTTTCCAAACAGGGTTTTGCCATAGTTGTAGGTTAGCATAGCCATGTTTTTGCTATCAGGCTCAAAAAGACCCTTACCAATCTCTAGCGAGGTTTGAGCACACCTCTTCGTCCTGGATTTTCTAAGTCCATTCTTTGCAGCTTCTTTGTAGCAAGATTGGGCTTCATTAAATGTTTTTATATTATCGGCTCTTGAAAGAGAGACTTCCTGAGAGATAAGAGAAGCACTAAGTAGAAAAGAACACAGTAAAATCCAAAATTTCAATTGCTAACTCCATTTAAGTTAAAACTTCTTTTAACTATACTATAGACTATCCAGAGCCGATTCTAGCCAATTCATCCGATTTACATACCATTCTTTCATGTGATCCACCTCTTCTTGATAGGTATCAAAAACCACCGGATTTGGCCAAACATACTGGCCTATCGTTTGCCATTTATCATTATTCTCTTGCTGCGCCCATTGCAACTGTTCGGCATAGGCGTCTATTTTGTTGAGAATAAAATCCTGGTTACCCTTAAAAAAAGCAAATCTAACTTTTACCTCTTCAACAAAAGCAGGATCTTGAAAAAGGCGTTCGTACCAAGGGTGATACTTTACCCACCAACCCTCTGCATAGCGACTGTCCGCATAATCTACATTGCCAAAAGACAGATCAAAGTCCCATAAAGGTCCCATCTTGATTTTCTCACCCGGCATCACATTTAAGAACATACTAGAGAAAAACATCGAATCAACATTTTTAGTTATTTCGCTGATCAAAAACCAATCCACAAAGCTATCAACATCGATGTATTCTGCATACCCTTCCGTTCCAATAAGATAGGATTCGATATTACCTGAAGTAGCCTGCCAGCCAGCCCCGCCACTTTGAAAATCCCCATTAATGACAAGCTCTGTTCCATCCGAGGTAAGAACGCTGACATCATCGATCCATACCTGTCCGCCTTGATCCCCACCCATATCAAACAAAATCCGACTTTGATCATCTCCAAAGCCAGTAGTAGTCTGAGTCAATGTAAATGTTTGCCAAGCAGTTGTGAGGCCTACAGGCTCTCCCACGTTTGTCCATGGATCATGGTACAAACCAAGACCAGCTATGATAGTGCGATTAATCGATGACCTTGCTTTAAAGGACACCGTATATTCTGAGTCAGGTATCAGCGTCATGGTTTGGCTCAAGTTGATATCCCAAACATTCTCAGAAGTTGTCTCCTCTACAACAAAGTAAGAGGACATGGAACTGGAATCCGATATCGATTGTTCAAAATCATTAATCAAATTTTTAACATACACATACTCAGGGCTATTAAGATCAAGATTCGGCTCTTTAATATTAACTATGAATTTATCCGTGACAACACTATCAAAGTAGACATCATCAGAATCTAAGCGCGACAGCTGATCAAGCTCAAGCAAATAACCAACATCGCCTAGTGGGACTCGATTATCGCTCTCTTCAACCTTCTGCGTAATGTTATATGTGCCGTTATACTCATCGTTTATGAAGACCTCGGCAAAACGCCCTTGTGGAGTCCAATCTAAATTACTCAAATAGCCCATTTCGAAGGATATTTTATTTCTCAACATAGTTTTGTCTGAATATTCGGCGAGGAATAACCACTTTTTGTCGTTGGGCATTCCTAAAAACTCAGCCTTGTCATCTAGTTTCATTTGAAAAGGCTTTTTCGGGTGAAGCCCCCAGGTCGAGTTACCACGGCCACGAATTTTCATGCTCACTTCAGCAAAATCGTCAAAATTTCTGCCGCCATCCACAGAGGTATCGCCCCGTACGTAGTCATCTTTTGAGTCTATAGCTGCGGCGTCATCTGTCTTGAGGTACACAATTGGTAGGCCTGTAAATTTGGTTAAGTCCACCACATAGTCTTGGATATCGCCATCTTCATTAGTCACTGTATAAGTGAGCTTATTAGTAAAATCATTCTCAGTAGTACCACTTTCCTGGGCGACGTCTCCGATAGAGACACTAGTACCAGTAAACTCAAAGCTTGCCTTTAGTTTACTTACTTCAGTATTAGTTGGAATTCGACCAGAGAACTCATAATTATCATCTAATGAAAAGATAATCTCAGCATCTATACCCGTGTTGTTTGCAGGAACTAAAGTAAACTGCGTAATCGTTGGGTCCGGCGCCGGATTGGGCGCTGGATTGGGAACTGGATTGGGTGTCGAAGAAGAACCCCCGCCGCCGCCACATGCTGACAAAAACGTAACTAAAAAGACTAATGAAATTCTTAGGTACATAAAACGAGTCCTACATTGGAAAAATTAAGTTACAGAACTAAATTATATTTTAAAGCTCTTTCATTTCTGCATAAAGAGCCCAAACACCCCTATTCAAGGTTAAACGGACTCACTGGGTGCACGATCAGGCAACGAGCGAAGCTAAAACCCTTCGCTGGCCTTCAAACGGACGTCGACCATGCATAGCTAAAAAATTATCGACCAAAACCACATCACCTGTTTGCCAGGGGATGTCAAAGGTCAATAAATCAGAAAGTCTGATCACCACAGCCATATCATCGTTGCTAATAGTCGAATAATCACCAAAGCAAATTGATTTTTCGCCAACATTCCTTGCATCTTGCCAACCTCGAAATGCCGCGATTAACTGATTGAAAAAAAC
>ERZ651776.837-NODE-837-length-40304-cov-10.512591_pt1 | contig 40304 bp, 37 predicted proteins | sample MGYA00514761_ERZ651776 | MGnify/ENA metagenome assembly ERZ651776
TGGCACAAAATGTAGCGTCTCGAGAAGGAAAAAAGCTTGAGATATACTTTCAGGGCTTAGATGAATTTGACTCAACTCATATGTATTTTTTATTGCTGAGTGAAGTCGGTGTTGAGTTATTGAGAAATTCTATTGAGCATGGTCTAGAAATCGAACTCGACCGAATAATGACTCATAAAGAGCGTCTAGGTCGCATTGATGTTGAGCTGTTTGAACGCGACGATAAGCTGTGTTTGTCTGTACGCGATGATGGAAAAGGATTGGATTTTTCGCGCATCAGAAGCGCGGCAATAAAACTCGGATGGGTTGACACCACGGATACCAATTTGGATAGAAGTGTATTGGTACGCGGTATCTTTGAGAATAATATGTCCACGGCAAATGTTCAAAGCAGCGCTGATTTAAAACCTGAAGACTTGAGGGGCGAAGGGCTAAGCTTGGTAAAAAGTATTTCTATTACCATTGCAATGAATGCGGTGACGAAAGATATAGGGCAGAGAAGGCCAATAAATTAATGGAAGAGGTGTTGGCTGAGTTTAAATTTAAAAAGGGCGTAGTCAAACTCTATGAGGAACTAGTGACGTATATCTACAAGCATAATGACAAAGACAACACCGGAGACTTGATAAAATTGAAGAAATCTATTGATAAGCAGAAATCAAGAATTAATAATCTTCAGGATTTACTAATGGATGGGGTAGTGGATCAGGATGTGTTTCAATCTATGAATAAACGATACAAAGATGAGCTGATTGTGTTGCAAAATAAACAGCATAATTTGAGTTCAAATAAGCTCAATTTGACCAAATATTTGCGAAAAGGAGTGGGTGTTCTTTCAAAAATGTCGAACCCCTACAAAGCCTCATCAGTACTAGGGAAGCAGCAGATTCTGAAAGCAATCTTTCCCTTTGACTTCGAAATCGTAAATGAAAAATGTCGAACCCCGCGCATCAATGAGGTGCTCCGTCTAATGCTTAGTATTGACGGGGATTCTGGGAAAATAAAAAAGGGAGAACTCTTTAAAAATTTAGAGCTCTCCCTTTCAGTGGAGTCGGAGGGGTTCGAACCCTCGTCCAAACGACGATTTATCTAGCTTTCTACATGCTTAGTCTTTGATTGATTTTCGATTGAAGCTCGGACAAAAACACCCAAAACTTCAACTTAGATACTTAAGTCTTATGCTCACTTAGTATCGTCGAGAGCACCAGCCCGATGGTTTGGACTTCCTAATGGCGAACCTAACGGGCCGAGGCCTGCCGGAAGTACTTGTTCTACCTACTATTATTCAGTTGAATTAAGCCAATTAACATTCCGTTAATTAAGCAGCAAGCGCGTATGACGTATTGTCAATTATAATTTGTGACAAATTTTTAGAGAGGCTCACCACAACCTCTGCATGCTGACACTTGACCAATGCTATCGCTGTCAAATCCAATGTCGACCCCAAAGAACGAACTACAAAGTTAAAACTAATAACGCTTAATTTCAAAAAGGATTCACAAAGACCGTTAAAAAGATGGCGTTCCTGTTAGTCTAAACTTTTTTGGTTTAGAAGAATAGCTGCCTCTTGATTGAATAATTCTCCTAGGGTAGTCTGTAATAATGGCATCAATACCCAAGTCCATCATTTTGTGACCATCAACAACTTGATTTACGGTCCAGGCATAAATACGTATATCTTCCTTTCTTAGCTGACTGACTGACCGTCTGTTGAGTGTTCGAAAATACAATCCAACAGCACTTGGCTTGAACGAAAGCTGTTTGAGGTTTTTTTTAATGCTTTTTTTCTCACTCAGATAGACCAAACTCAGCTTAGGGTCTATTTTGTACAGCTCTTCGAGTATGTTTTTGTCAAAGCTCATGTAGCATATGCTACTGAACCCATACTCTTTTACTTCATTAAGTATTAGTGCAGCATAATCCGCTGGTAAGGGTTGAGATTTTCCATACTCTGGCTCGTCTGATTTGATTTCAAAAAAGATTCGCTTTCTTTTAATCTCAGGAACGAGCTTTACAACATCCCTGAGAAGGGGTTTGATGGTTTTGATTTTTTGTTGCTCAGGAAAATTCTTATGAAATTTTGAACCACAATCGAATCCCTCAATTTCAGCTTGTGTCATTCTGTAAATGTTGTATAAAGACTCATCCTGAATGGTGTTGCCTTTTGGGTCTTGACAAAAATCTTTATGAAAGTATGGTTCATGAGAAATAACGAGCTGTCCATCTCCATTAACTACTACGTCCCATTCGATACCATCTACACCTCGCTTAATGGCTTCTCGAAATCCTTCAATGGTGTTTTCAGGCATTACACCACGACAACCTCGGTGTCCAACTACCATAATGGTGTTCTGTGCATACATACTCAATTGAAATAAAATTAATGTGACGGTTATAAAGCTTTTCATACGCTTGGTTTTATAGGCTACAAAAAAGGCCACAAATGTGGCCTTTTAAATGGGTGATTCTTTTGGTCACTATATTTGACCCATCATTCCTTTCTTAAGCTTCCCTTGAGCAGGTTTGTTGCCTAACCAAATAGCAAACAATGCTTTTTTGAATGGTATTCCAGCTACAACGCCTTTTAATTTTCCGTTAATGATAACAGCTGTGCCTTTTCCAGGTTTGTACATCATAAGTATTTCATCGTTCACATTAAATGGAGCAGCAAAAAAGCTTTTGAACTTCTTGATTTGCGCAGGTGCTGCTGAGTATGGTGCGGCATTGGCAAAACCATCTTTTACAGATTCATTGAATTTGTCACGAGTAACCTTGCTTGATACAATGACAATTTTTATGGCTTGTGCCGCATCAGCGTTGATTACTTTTTTTGCATCCATAGTAGGCTTATTTAAGTAAAGTCCCGCTACATAGAGATCTAAGGTGTATTTCTCTCTCAGACCACAACCATTAAAATAAAGAGATCCTGTTTTCGTTTTTAGCTCGGGAGGAAAAGTAATTCCAGCGATTTTTCTTCCTTGAGCAGAAGCCATGCTTGTCATACACAGCATTAGTAATGAGATGAATAAAGTTTTCATGATATATTTTTAAAATTAATAAACAAGTATTTCAATGTCGAGTGATACAATTACCGTGCTAAAATAAAGAATCGAACGGTACATATCACATTTGATTTGTTATATTTAACTAAAATTATTGTGTTATGATAAAAATTCTAGCTGTTCTATTGCTTGCTATTGCAGGCTTTTATCTTGGATATAAATTATATAAATCCAATAAGGAGGAGGATGAAACCGTTTCGATGTATGCTGCAATTACGATGATTTGTGCAGTTGCTGGAGGAATTGTTTTAATCTCTTATTTATTACTTAAAGGTTCATCATGGACTGGAGAAAACAAAGTAATCATGCGGTACATACTTATTTTATGTCTAGCTGTTTCCTTTATCTATTTGGGAGGAAAATTAATTATCAGAGGACGAAGAGCCGATAACCGCTTGACTCAAATTGCTGGTTTGTCATGGGTATTGGTAACTTTACTGGCTTCTGGCTATGCACTTTCATATGTTTCTAAAATGAATGAAGGTTGGACGCAGGAGAGGCAAAAAGCTTTAATGGTCAAATGTGTTGAGCAAAATGCGAGTTATGGATATGATTGCCCTTGTTTTGTGCAAGAGGTGATGAAAAAATACAAAACCAATGAGGATTATAATGCAGCCATGAAAGGCCAAGTCGAAGACCAGTTTCATGAAGCCATGGATACGCTTTGCCCTTGTGGAGTGAAATCATATTCTGAAGAAGAGGTAGAGGCAGTTGATTTTTAAAATTATAAAATGATGAAAAAAAATAAATTGAAATTGATTTTGGGTGTATGCTTATCCTCTATGATGCTTTTTTCTTGTGGTGATCCTGCCGAGAATATGAATAAAACCATGGCTGATTTTTCAGAAAAATGTTTGGAAGAAGAATACGATTGCGATTGTTATGCGAAAAAGGTTAAGGAGCACTTTAAGACTGATGACGCCTATATGAAATATTATAAGAATAATGATGAAGTGCCTGATGAATTGATAAGCACGTTATGTAAGTCTTGTTCAAAAAATAAAGAGGATACTATTTGGTGTCCTTAATATTGGTTAACTAATGTTTGGCTGCCAAGTATCTTTCAGCATCTAATGCCGCCATACATCCAGTTCCTGCCGCTGTGACTGCTTGTCGATAGGTTTTGTCTGCAGCGTCTCCAGCCACAAATACACCATTAACGTTGGTATAACTCGTTCCTGGGTTTTCATATTCAATGTATCCCGTTTCATCAAGGTTCAGGTATTCCTTAAAAATATCGGTATTTGGTTTGTGACCAATCGCCACAAAAAATCCAGTACATGGAATTTCTGTTTCTTCATTGGTTTTGTTATTGATGGCTTTCACACCAGTAACGAGCTGTCCGTCTCCAAGAACTTCTTTGGTTTCAGTATTGTAAAGAATTTCAATGTTTTCAGTTTTGCGTACTCGCTCAGCCATGATTTTGGAAGCTCTAAATTCATCCTTTCTAACGAGCATGGTTACTTTGGTGCATAGCTTTGATAGATAATGCGCTTCTTCACAGGCAGAGTCTCCTGCGCCAACAATGACGGTCTCATGGCCTCTGTAAAAGAATCCATCACAAACGGCACATGCCGAAACACCACCACCGAGTTTCAAATATTTTTGTTCGCTATCCAATCCGAGATATTTTGCAGAAGCACCTGTAGATATGATAATCGTATCCGCATGAATTTCAGTTCCATCGTCTGCCCAACATTTATGTATCTCTCCAGAAAAATCCACCTTATTTATAAAACCAGGTCTTACATCTGTTTCAAAACGTAAAGCTTGTTCCTTAAGCTCAATCATCATCTCTGGGCCTGTTACACCATCCTTATATCCAGGAAAGTTCTCAACTTCATTGGTTGTAGTCAATTGACCTCCCGGCTGAAGCCCCTCATATAAAACAGGTTTCATATCTGCTCTTGCTGCATATATGGCTGCGGTATAACCAGCAGGACCTGATCCGATAATTAAACATTGAATTCTTTGAATATCGCTCATGAGATTTTTTTTACAAAAATAATTGAAAGTCTAAAATAGACCACCTAAAAATGAAAAATAGCTTAATTATTTTTTTGGTAATTTGAATTTTGCCAGTCTGCCTTTATCAGCAGAAGCGTAAAGCCTCTTTTTGTGCGCTGTTAGCGTATAAAACCTTCCGTTGGCGAGCTTTGTCCAGGTTTGACCATCATTTATTGAGTAATCAATACCATTGGGCCCACAGCAATAGTAAACCCCTTTGTGTTCAATAACGCAAGACATGTATCCTTCAGGTGGTGTGGTAGGTGGGGTCCAGGTTTTTCCGCCATCGATAGTCATAAAGCAATTGGCTTGTTTTGATTTTGGAGTTTCATAGTTTCCTCCAACAACAATTCCCTCTTTTTTATTTTTCATTGCAACAGCGTAAGCTCCAGAACTTTCTCCATCGTCAAAAGATAGATTGGACGTAAACCAAGTTTTCCCCATATCATTCGTTGAGATGAATCTAGAATATTTTCCTCCGGTGACAAAATAAAAGTGTTTATCCTTGTAAATAATATTATTACCACTTGCTGAAAACCCATATTCACCATCAAGTGCTTTAAGTGGAGTAGGTGCCTTCGACCATTGAATCCCTCCTGATTTGGATATAAATACGGGTATGTTACCGTTCTTTGGATCGCCAAACATCATGCCTTTCTGGGCGTAAATAACCATGCCGTCAAAAAAGGTTTCCTCTCTATTTATGGGTATTGCAATTGACTTATTATTAATAACATAAACAAGCTTACTTGAATTATCACTCTGCATAGCGACAATCATTTTCCCATTAACGTCGATGTCTCGAAGTTCTTTTAATGGATTGTTAAGATTCATTGCAGTAGTGTTGTGTCTTTTTATATCATGATCATAAATCAATCCTGTATTTGAACTCAAGTATACGTGATTTTTAAATGCAGCTATTCCCCTAGAATGTGTTTCCGAATCGGCGTAGTGATACCATTGACCATATCCATTAAAGCTAACTGCACTACTTACGAGGAAAGCGATTATTAAAGTTTTTTTCATTCGTTTCATTTAATGTATTGATGTCTTTTGGTTCTGCTTTTTTCCATCTTTTATGGGACCAAACCCATTCAGATGGATGTGCTAAAATATCCTTTTCGAGGAAATTTACATATTTTTCTGTGATTTCACCATATCCAAGTGATTTTGGATCATCACAAATCACCTTAAATTCAAGTTCATAATGGCCTCTTTTCTTCTTGTTTACGGTGTAATATATTACGGGCAGGTCAAAAGTATTGGAAATATGTTCTGTGCCAAAAACAAACCCAGTTCTTTGATTTAAAAATTTTGTCCAATACGACTTTCTTGCTTCTCCAGGAGATTGGTCTCCAAGAACGAGAAGAGCATAAGGAGTGTTTAGGGCCTCGATTTGTCTTTTGTAATTACCGGAGTGTGTAACGATCATTCCCAGACGCGCTCTGCGTTTATTGATTTTCTCGTCGAGTGATTGCTGGGACATGGACATTCCAATCCCTATGGCCTGATGGGGTAGTAGAATATCTTGAATCGTGATAAGCCATTCCCAATTATTGAAATGCCCTGAAGTCAGTATGATGCTTTGTTTTTTATCGAAATAATCCTCGACAATTTCAGTGTTTTTAATCGTAAATCTTTTTTCGAGCTCTTTTTGAGAAATGCTTAAGTTCTTGATGCCTTCAACTATAATGTCTGAAAAATGACAGTAATATTCTTTACATAGCTTTTTGATTTCTTTATCAGTCTTTTCTGGAAAGCTTCTTGTCAAATTATCAATAACTACTTTTTTCCGATACCCAATGACGTAATAAAGAATGATATAGATCAGATTACTCAATCCGTATAGGAACCATAATGGCAATAGAGATAATGGATACAAGAAGAAATAATATATAATACTTCCGATCATTTTTTATACTTGTTTTTCCAAAGAGCGTTCTGATTGTTTTCAATGTCTTTTTCCTTGGGGCTGGAGCCTGCTTTGTAAAAGGAGCTCCCTTTTACTTCTTCAGGTAAAAATTCTTGTGCTACAAAATTCCCGTCAAAGTCATGGCTGTATTTGTATTTTTCACCATACCCAAGCTCTTTCATTAATGCACTTGATGCATTTCGAATCGGTAAAGGAACGTTGAGATTCCCTGTATTCTGTACTATTGATTGTGCATTATTTATGGCCATATATGCTGCATTGCCTTTGGGACTATTGGCAAGGTAGATCGCACATTGAGAAAGAATGATTCGTGACTCGGGCCATCCTATTTTTTCAACGGCTTCGAACGTAGTGTTGGCAATAAGCAAAGCGTTCGGGTTGGCTAGACCAATATCCTCCGATGCCGAGATAATCAACCTTCGTGCAATAAATTTCGGGTCTTCTCCACCTTCAACCATTCTTGCAAGCCAATATACCGTTGCATTAACATCACTTCCTCTAATAGACTTTATGAAGGCCGATACGATATCATAATGTTGGTCGCCATCTTTGTCATATCGAGCCAATGACTGCTGCGCATTTTGCATCACTAATTCATTGGTGATCGTAATATTTTTTTCCTTTGATAGTGTACTTATAATGATTTCAAAGACATTTAATATTTTTCTGGCATCTCCTCCTGAAATAGCCAGTAAACTCTCAAGCTCTTTAAGCTCTATTTGTTTTTTGGAGAGAACGGGGTCAATTTTTATAGCTCGTTCCAATAGAAGGCATAGGTCTTCTTTGGTGTGGTCCTTTAGCGTGTAGACATGACAACGTGATAATAGGGCAGAAATTACTTCGAAAGAGGGGTTTTCTGTTGTGGCTCCAATTAATGTTACAATGCCTTTTTCAACGGCACCCAATAATGAATCTTGCTGCGATTTTGAAAACCGGTGTATTTCATCAATAAACAATATGGTTCCGCTTTCTTGGAACATACCTGCGTTTTGAACTTTTGCAATAACTTCCCGAACATCTTTGACTCCAGAAGATATCGCAGATAGGGTATGAATTGGTTTTTTAAGCTTTTCGGCTACAAGGAATGCAAGTGTTGTTTTACCTACACCTGGAGGTCCCCAAAAAATCATAGAAGGGATCACTCCAGCGTTTAAAGCAAGGCTCAAGGGTCCATTTTCTGATAGTAAATGTTGTTGGCCGATATAATCATCCAAATTTTTTGGACGCATTCTTTCAGCAAGGGGAGCGATAATGTTCATCTGAACAAATTTACTCAAAGATATTTTCCTTTTGATATTTTTTATGCTCATTTCACATATCCTGACTATTTTTGAAGCTATGTTAAACGGTAAGAGCATTGCTGTCGTGCTACCTGCATATAATGCAGCTGAAACACTTGAAAAGACTTATAATGAGATCCCTCAGGATATCGTTGATGCCGTTATTTTGGTTGATGATGCAAGTAAAGACCAGACATCCATGAAGGCCAAAGAGCTTGGAATTACTCATCTTATTCGTCATGAATTCAATAGAGGGTATGGGGGCAACCAGAAGTCTTGTTATAAAAAGGCACTTGAGCTCAATGCTGATATCATTATTATGCTGCATGCGGATTATCAGTATACGCCAAAGCTCATACACGCCATGGCCAGTATGATTGCTAATGATGTGTATCATGTAGTTATTGGGTCACGTATTCTTGGTAAGGGGGCAATACAAGGGGGTATGCCCATTTATAAATACATCGCCAATCGTTTTTTAACATTTACACAAAATATTTTAATGAATCAAAAGCTTTCGGAATATCATACAGGTTACAGGGCTTTTTCTAAGGAGGTTTTTAATCAAATCAGTATTGAGAATAATTCTGATGATTTTGTGTTCGATAATCAAATGCTTGCTCAGCTTTGCTTTAAAGGGAAAACAATTGGAGAGGTCAGCTGTCCAACCAAATATTTTGATGATTCTTCATCAATTGGTTTCAAACGTTCAATTATTTATGGTCTCGGGGTAATGCATACAGCAATGCTGTATCGTCTTGCCAAATGGGGCATATACACTTCTAAAATTTTTAAATAGCTATGTCAGATGATAAAAAGATAATATTTTCAATGGTCGGGGTGACCAAGTTAACACCTCAAGGAAAGCAAATCATTAAGAACATTCACTTGTCTTTTTTCTATGGTGCCAAAATTGGAATCATTGGATTAAACGGTTCAGGTAAGTCAACTGTAATGAAGATCATTGCCGGTTTAGATCAAGCATATCAGGGAGACGTTGTTTTCTCTCCTGGGTATTCTGTAGGTTATTTACCTCAAGAGCCTGAACTTGATCTTGAGAAGACAGTCAAAGAAATTGTAATGGAAGGCTGCCAAGAAACGGTAGACGTTCTAAAAGAGTATGAAGAGATCAACAATTCTTTTATGGATGAAGCGGTCTTGAATGACCCTGATAAAATGGAAAAGCTCATCGCTCGTCAAGGGGAAGTTTCAGATAAAATTGATGCTTTAGACGCTTGGGAACTTGATAATAAATTAGATCGAGCAATGGATGCGCTCAGGTGTCCCCCGAATGATCAAAAAATCGGAACGTTATCAGGAGGAGAAAAAAGAAGGGTTGCACTTTGTCGTTTGTTATTAAAAAATCCAGATGTATTGCTTTTGGATGAGCCCACCAACCACCTTGATGCAGAATCAATCGACTGGTTAGAGCAGCACTTACAACAATACAAAGGAACGGTTATCGCTGTAACGCATGACAGGTACTTCTTGGACAATGTTGCGGGTTGGATTTTAGAGTTGGATAGAGGAGAGGGTATTCCTTGGAAAGGGAACTACACTTCATGGCTTGAACAAAAAGGTAATAGATTGAAAGAGGAGGAAAAAACCGAGTCTAAGCGTCAGAAGGTTTTGGCTAGAGAACTCGAATGGGTACGAATGAATCCAAAAGCGAGACAGGCCAAGAATAAGGCCCGTATTCAAAATTATGAAAAGATGCTTTCTGAAGATACCAAGCAGAAGGAGGCAACGTTGGAAATTCCTATTCCAAATGGTCCTCGTCTAGGGACAAATGTGATTGATGCGCAATCGGTTGCAAAGTCTTTTGGAGAGAAATTACTTTATGACAATCTGAATTTCAAGCTTCCTCCAGCAGGAATTGTGGGTATTATTGGACCAAATGGTGCAGGTAAAACCACTATTTTTAAAATGATAATGGATGAATTGAGTCCTGATGCTGGAGAGTTTCAGGTTGGTGAAACGGTAAAGCTTGGATATGTGGATCAAACACATAAAGATATTCAGGCAGAAAAATCTGTTTTTGATGTCGTGTCAAATGGCTTAGAATATGTAGAGGTGGGAAATCAGAAAATCAATTCAAGAGCTTACCTCTCTAAGTTCAATTTTAATGGATCTGATCAAAATAAGAAAGTAGGTGTTTTATCGGGAGGAGAAAGAAATCGCTTGCACTTGGCAATGACTCTGAAGATTGAGGCCAATGTGCTTCTCCTTGATGAGCCAACCAATGACATTGATGTAAATACGCTTAGAGCGTTGGAGGAAGGAATACAAAACTTTGCGGGGTGTGCCGTTGTGATATCTCACGACAGATGGTTTTTAGATCGTATATGTACGCATATTCTGGCATTTGAAGGAGATTCTGAAGTGTATTGGTTTGAAGGAACCTATTCAGATTATGAAGAAAACCGTAAGAAGAGGTTGGGTGATTCAGGTCCTAAACGTATTAAGTATAGGAAAATAGTTTAATCACAAATTCGTCCTTTGTGCTCGCCATTTTTAAAGTGAGCATCCAAAGCTTCTAGTTCTTGGACAAGTTCTTGACTCGGCGCAGTATTTTGAAGTTGGCGAAGATCTGGTTGACCTGCATCTACCCAAGCAGTATACCAAATGGACCCAATGGCTATGATGGCCTTTTTCATTCGGCGTTCAACCATATCATTCATTTTTTGGTGATATAAATCACAAAATTCTTTAGAGTAAGCCTTTACGGTGACATTTCCGCGTCGCTCATAACTGTATTTTCGATCTGAAGGTATCTCATTGGTTGTTTCGATCTCCATCGAAAGGACAGAGTCAAGAGCCATGTGGGACCCCCTAACGGCCTCCCAGGCATGACCTAGCACATCTTTTACGTAGGTTGACTTACCAACGAAGTAATCATAGGTGTCAGCATTGATCTCTACGAGTCTACTTTCCCAGAGTCCATGTATTCCTTTTTGATTGGTCATTTGACCATTGTAGTTTTCCGTGGTGTGAAGCGGTACGTGAGCGTCTCCTATATAATGACCAATATCTGCTGAATACTTGAGTATGAGATCTAGATTTTTGCGTTCAAAAGCGCGTTGTAGCTTATACTTGACTCTCTGAATGTGCCAAGGAACAATACCATAAGCCATTAATGTGTCCTCTGAGAATTTTTCTACTGCATCATTCCATTTCTTGGGCATTACCTCATATGGATCTTCACCCTTATGATAAAAATGATCAAGATCGATGTAGTGACAAGGCGCTTCACCATCCATGGCGTATCTCCTTTTGTCTGGATCTACAGCGTGTTCAGTAATATATTCTACGTGCTCCTTATAAAACCCAAACATTTCACTGGGAAGCGTAAATATGGCCAATCTATTGATTTTTTTATGTCCATAAAAACCCCAACTTACCTTTTCAGGAACTCGATTAAGACCAGAGCTTACAAGTATTGCTGATAAAAGTAAAATGATTTTCATTTTATAATTTAATTAATTTTCCGTCTTTCAATATAGGGATAACACTCGTCTTATTCGGAGTAAGACAATACTTTATGTCTTCATTAAGGTTTAGGTTCTTCAGTCGTCTTCTGTGAGAGCTTGACTTTAAGTAGCCCATGTAATTGTCTTTTGCCGACAAATAAAGGTATTTTGCTGCAATTGAAGAATCTTCTACAGAGGTGAAGTCACCGGTGTTGATTAAAGCATCTGAAATAGCTCCTGCACAAATGGTATCTTCCAAATTAAATTTGTCTTGCCAACCCGAGCAAAGACATAAAGTGTTTTTGTTTTGCTTGATGAGCCATTCCGTTAATGCATCTAAGTTGGCTAAGGCTCCAATAACTACAGTATCTGCGTCTTTGGCTACAGCTATAGATTTTGTTCCATTGGTTGTCGTTAATACAACATCTTTTCCTTTAAGCTCATCTTTCATGTATGAGTAGGGGGAGTTTCCAAAGTCAAACCCTTCCACAATCTGTCCTTTACGTTCTGCACCGACCAAGTATCCCTTTTTCTTATACTCTAGAGCGTCTTCTAATGTTGGAACGGGTATGATTGACTTGATTCCATATTCAAAGGCTACACAAATGGCTGTTGTAGCTCTTAAAACATCAATCACAACCACAATTTCAAATTCATCTTTGAAGTAATGATATTCCCCTGGGGTATAACAAACTTCTACACGCTTTCTTTTTTCTTCCATAATTACGATTGATAAAAATAAGCATATGATTGAATATTTGATAGGATAAATGAATATTCAGTTCCAAGTAACTGATATTATATAAAATAAAGCACAAAAAAAAAGAGGGCCGAAGCCCTCCTTTGTAAACTACTTTAACTCAAAGTGTCTTTAGAATCTCCATCCTATTCTAAAACCTAGATTTGCACCACCAAGCGATAGCGAACTCATAGATCCAGACGATTCTGTCGTAACATCAGTTGTTGTTCCACCTGCGGTAATTGAAGCACTTCCTCCGCCATCAGTGTAGCTATCCCAACCTAATCCCATTTCTAGACCGATATAGATGTTATCGAACACATAATAGTCAACTCCTGCACCTAATCCAAAACCTAAAGTGGATCCTGATGATTTCACGGCCGCAGTCATATCGTTCATATAATCTGTTCCGTCAGAATTTGTCCAATCTTCTGTCATTGACATTCCTCCAAAGGAAATTCCAGCTGCAAAAAATGGAGACAACTTATCCGTACCTGATAGGTGATATTCCGCTCCCAGACCTAAAGACCAGCCCATTGAACCCATATCAATGGTTCCTGTACCTGATCCGCCTGCCTCGTATACATTCATTGTTTCTGATGCTGAAGACATTCCTAGAGTAACTCTTGCTGCGATATTGTCGTTTATAAAGTAACGCATTCTTAGATTCGGCGCATTCCAGCTAACACCGTTGGTGTTATCATAATTAATCATTCCTTCTAATGAGTAGTTTGAATCATCACTTGAAGGTTTTTGAGCCAATAATGTACCAGACATTACTACAGCCCCTAATAAAATAGCTAACTTTTTCATAAAATATAAATTTAGAATTCTGTCTAATGTACAGTCGAGAGTGCTATAATAAACAAGTCGTTTATTGAGTTATAAAAAGAAAAATGTTGATAACCTACTTGAAGTAGTAGTTTAAATAAAGGCTTTAATATCCTCTTTAATACGTTCTGCAAGTGCATTAGCAGATTCCATGGATTTGCTTTCTGAGTAGATTCTTATAATTGGCTCGGTATTGCTTTTACGCATATGCACCCATTCCTTTCCAATGTATATTTTTACGCCATCAGTAGTGTCTACCTCTTCATTTTTGTATTTATCGGCTACTTTATCCAAAAGCTGGTCAACATTAATTTCTGGTGTAAGTTGAATTTTGTTTTTTGAAATGCGATAGGTTGGATAAGAATCTCTTAATGAAGATGCGCTCATTTTTTGATGAGCCATATGACTTAAGAATAAAGCAATGCCTACTAGAGCATCTCTACCATAGTGCAACTCAGGATAAATAACACCGCCATTTCCTTCTCCGCCTATAACTGCATTGGTTTTTTTCATTAGGTTTACTACATTCACTTCTCCTACTGCAGAGGCAGAATAAACCTGTCCCTTTGCTTCAGTTACATCTCTTAATGCTCTTGTTGAAGACAAATTTGAAACGGTTGCTCCAGGAGTGTGTTTAAGTACGTAATCTGAAACCGCTACAAGAGTATATTCTTCACCAAACATAGAGCCGTCTTCACAAACCATCGCCAATCGGTCAACATCAGGATCTACAGTAAAACCAATATCAGCACCTACCTCCTTTATCTTTGCAGAAAGATCTGTAAGATGCTCAGGTAGTGGTTCTGGATTATGTGGAAATTGTCCCGTTGGATCACAATATAATTTGGTGATCTGTTGTACACCCAAAGCTTTAAGTAAGGCAGGAACGAAAATCCCTCCCGTCGAATTGACCGCGTCAACTACAACATGAAAATCGGCGCTTCTTATCGCATCAGTATCTACCAAAGGAAGGTTTAATACGGATTCAATATGTTTCTGTAGGTACGTATCATCATTGGTATGGCTTCCAAGTTCATCAACCTCAGCGAACTCAAAATTTCCACTTTCTGCCATTTCCAATAAATCAGCTCCTTCTTGAGCTGAAATGAATTCTCCTTTCTCATTGAGCAACTTCAGTGCGTTCCATTGTTTTGGATTGTGACTTGCTGTGAGGATAATTCCCCCATGTGCGTTTTCCATTGGAACGGCAACTTCCACAGTTGGAGTGGTTGAAAGGTTCAAATTAACGATATCAATACCAAGTCCGATTAAAGTTGAACAAACCAAATCAGATACCATCTGTCCTGAAAGTCTTGCATCACGACCAATAACAACTTTAAGTCTTTGATTGGGATGTTGTGACTTTAGCCATGTGCCGTAAGCTGCAGCAAATTTAACAGTATCAATAGGAGTAAGGCCTTCATTGATCGCACCACCAATGGTTCCTCTAATTCCTGAAATGGATTTAATGAGTGTCATTTTAAAGATCTTTGAAGTTGAATCATTTTTAGCAAACTCACCGCACATTCTATTCCTTTATTTCCATGTTTTCCACCAGCACGATCAATTGATTGTTGCATGTTGTTGTCAGTAAGTACACAAAAAGAAATTGGGGTATTGTAATTTAGCATAACAGTCATGATGCCTTGGGTTGCTCCACTGCAGACATAATCAAAATGTTTGGTCTCTCCTTGAATGACAGTGCCGATTGTGATTACTCCATCAAGTTTTTGTGACTCCAAAAGAGTTTGCGCTCCCATAGGGAGTTCAAAAGCGCCTGGTACGGACTTGATGAGTATGTTTTTTTCAGAAACTCCGTTTTCTTTAAAGGTATCAATTGCACCCTTCATTAGCTTGTTGGTAATGGCTTCGTTCCATTCAGAAACAACAATGCCGATTTTGTAATCGGCACCATTTGATAGATTCTTTTTGTCGTATTTCGACAGATTCTTAATGGATGTGGCCATTAATTAATTTTTTTGTTCTCGCTTCTGGCTTTGTATTTATTCATGTTCTTTTGCTTTGCTTCCAACGAATTTGGATAATGAAAAGCAATTTCTTCATAATATGCGGTTGCTTCAGCATTTTTCTTAAGCTTTTCAGAATTAAGCCCGGCCTTAAATAAATACATTGGACTTGTGAAGTTGTTTTCATTTATTTTTGAAGCTTCGTCATATAATTCTATCGCTTCAGCATATTTCTTCATTTCGGATTTGCAGTCTCCTTGAAGTCCAACAATCATAGCTGACATATAGGTGTCTTCAACTGAGATGTCTTCCAGTAAAACCAAAGCTTGTTTATATTTTCCATTTCTCATGTATTGAGTCGCAAGAATATACTTACTTATTTCTCCACCAATTTTACCATCGTATTTTTTTACGGCACCTTGCAACTGCTTAATAGGATCTTTAGGTGCTTTCGTTGTATCGTTAGGGTCTTGATCTTTTAAAATGTAATTTAAAGACTCATAATAGGCATCCTTTGATTTTTCATTGTCAGGCTTCCAGATAAATTGTCTGTACCCTAAAAAAACAACTACTCCAATGAGAATAGCAGATAATGATATGGAAGCTATTTTGAAAAATTTATTGTTTTTAAATTTTTCTTTTATGTCGTCGAAAGAAAAGTTGTCAGTCATGAGCTAAAATTTGATTGCAAAAGTAGTATTTTTTTTGCTAATATCTGTTATACCTAATATAAGAATCAGTATGTGACATTAATATAGGTCGTATCAAATGGAAGTGTTATTTCTGAAAGTATACCCGTATTGTTCGTTCCGTATACTGAATACAATATAGAATAGGGTTCGTTTCCATTATTAATACAATAAATCGTAGTGTCGAGTTCTCCAAAAAATTGTTGCTCAGTTGATGGACAACATTCTATACAGTTTTGTAATCCAAGCTGTTTGGTGTAAGTAAAAACATCTGTAGGTAAAGGGCTATTGTTTAGTAAATTTATACCAATCCAACCTTTTGCATGGGTTGAGTAATTTCTTACGTTGTCTTGTTCCAATGACAAAGAAGAAAAATAGATATCTTTATTTATTGTAAAGTACCCTTCCTTTTCAATTTTAATAACATATCGCTCTATTTGTTCTCGTGGGAAGGTGAAATCATACTTACCGTCCGCTGCCAATAAGACTGAGTCTTGTAGGGTAAGACTAGAAGAACCAATAGGTACTTTATAAAGCTTTAACCAAGTGTCAGCCAATGGAGTATTAAAGGTCAAATCAGTAATCTCTCCTTTTAAAGTGAAATTACCAGCACCTTTTTTACATGAAAGTAAAGTCAGTGATGCTAAGATGATAAACAAATAGGTTTTCATGTTAACCGATTATTAAGCTTTTCCTACTTTTCGGAACAAACAAATAATCTCCTGGCTCTATTTGCTTGCCGTCCTCTTTAACGAACTTAAAGTTATTGATTCCATATTGCACGTATCCGAGGTCAGTAAAAAAAGGAATCATTTCTCTTCTGTTTTCAGTGGATATTTCAATTTGAACGATCGGTTGATATTGCTTTAGAACCTCCTTCAGCTCCTGGAAAACAATCCATTCAAATCCTTCAATATCACATTTAATATAGTCAATTTTACTCAGGTTTTTGAGTAGCGAATTTGGATTTACGATCTGAACTTGTTGTGTTGGGTGCTCTGACTTCTCGTCTGATTTAGAAATGTAGGGGAGTCCTGTGCGAATCATTCCATTAGATTTTGGTAGAATCATTGTAACTTCTCCAGCATCCTTTCCAAGAGCAACATTATGTATTTCAATATTTTTTCTTGAACTAAGGAAATGTTTTAGAATAGAATAATATTGAGGTAATGGTTCTATACAAATCACTTTGCCATTTGGTGATAGGCGTGAAAAAGTTTTACTGAAATAACCTAAATTTGCTCCAATATCAATTACGACATCTCCATCCTGAATTAATTCCTTTACCATGTAATGGTATTTAAAACTCTTGTTTTTTCTTAAAAGCTTTAGGTCGTAAAGGACATAAAAAAATCTATGAAGATTTCTCAGGTAAATGCTTTCAGGTAATATTTTGAATAAAATTTTCTTGATCAGTTTCATCAACTACGAAAGTATTAATTTTTTAAGTTTCAGTTCTATGTTGAAGATTGAAATCTTCTTTTTTCTTACTTGTGTTCTATTTGCTACTTTTAAGGCATGAAAAAATACCTCACTTTGTTGTTGATCATTCCTTTTATATCGTTTGGTCAGTTGAAACTTTCTGAAATTATGCAAGGGGATGATTTTGTTGGGCATTTACCTAAAGACATTAAATGGGATGTCTCGGGTAGAAAGGTGTGCTACGATCAAAAGGTCGACGGTGAATTTGTGACGTTCTGCTATGATTACAAATCCAAATCAATCGATTCCTTGGTAGAGGATTTAATTGTTTTTGATCGTGATCAATCCTTATTTAATCGTCAATTTCAAATTATAGATAATGAGTTGAGCTATTGGGATAAAACCAAAAATACGAAGCATGTTCTGTTTTCATCGGAGCAGCGTTTGAGCAACCTTCAAAGAGGAGTAGGTAAAAATCACATCTATTTTCAAATGGGGAAAAATTTATTTGAGTGGTGTTTGGAAGAAAATACTCAACTGAAACAGATTACGAATTTCACGAATAAAATAATACCCAAAACACAAAATAAACAGGGGCATTTATTTGAGCAGCAAAAAGAGCTTTTTGAATATTTTTCTAAAAATGATTCTAAGAAGACCGATAGTAAGAAAGGATTAAAATCTATTTATACAGGTGATGGAGATGTGGTTTCCTTAAAGGTTCATCCAAAAGGGCAATTTGTATTACTCAAAAAACACTTAAGTGTTGATCAAAAACAAACATCATTTATGTCATTCGTAAATGCAGACGGTTATACAGAAACCAAAACGGCTAGACCAAAAGTCTCGCAAAATGAACCCAGTCAATATTTTGGGGTTTTTTCTCGATCAAATGACACACTTATTTGGGTTGACTTTTCAGGTCTTTCAGACCTAGACAAGAAGCCTTCGTATATCAGTGTTTCGGATAGTGTAAATGAATCAGTAGAGCGAAACTTATTTATGAATAACGCTTTGTTTTTAAGTAGTGAAAATGCTGCAATTTTAGATGTTCGCTCAGCTGATAATAAGGACAGATGGATTGTGCTATTAGATCTTGAGAGTGGAGAGGCAACAGAACTTATCCATGAGCATGATGAAGCATGGATCGGTGGACCAGGAATCTCTTCCTGGAATATGGTTCCGAGTTATCTTTCATGGATGAAAGATGATGAGTCCTTTTTGTTTCAGTCTGAAAGATCGGGTTTTTCTCACCTCTATTCATATGATATTCCTTCGGGAGCTATTGACACATTAACCTCTGGAAGATTTGAAATTAGGTCCGTAACAAAGTCAATCAAAGAAAATAAGCTTTTTATTGCTTGTAATCGTTCTCATCCTGGCGACCGAAACCTTTTTATATTGAACTTAAATACGAAAGATTTGATGCCTGTTTTAGAAAATGAAGGCGCATATGAGGTGTCTATTTCTCCAAGTGAATCAGTTATGGCTTATCGTTATTCTAGCAGTAACAGGCCTTGGGAGTTATATGTGAGCAAATTAAAACCGGGTGCAGAGCCTTTTCAAATTACGTCATCGACTACAAAAGAGTTTGATAAGTATAATTGGATGAAGCCTGAATTTATTGATTTTGAGGCTGATGATGGAACAACTGTTTATGCAAGGGTATATGAGCCGAATACTGATCGTAAAAATGGAGCCGCCGTATTTTTTGTGCATGGTGCTGGATATTTACAGAATGCACATCATTTCTGGAGCGGATATTTTCGAGAATACATGTTTCACCATTTGTTAGTTGAAAAAGGATACACGGTTTTAGACTTAGATTATAGGGCAAGTGATGGTTATGGAAGAGATTACAGAACCGCCATATATCGTCATATGGGCGGTAGAGATTTGGAGGATTATATTGACGCCAAAAAATTCATGGTTGAAAATTACGAGCTTGATTCAACTCGAATTGGTATATATGGAGGTTCTTATGGTGGTTTTATCACTTTAATGGCATTGTTGACAAAGCCTAATGAATTTGCTTGTGGAGCAGCTCTGCGTTCGGTTACTGATTGGTCGCATTATAACCACGAATACACGAGTAATATATTAAATTACCCAGAAACCGATTCGCTAGCTTATCGAAGAAGCTCGCCTATATATTTCGCTGAAAACTTGACTAAACCATTGCTTATGCTCCATGGAATGGAGGACAACAATGTACAGTTTCAAGATGTTGTACGTTTAAGTCAACGGTTCATTGAGTTAGGTAAAGAAGACTGGGAACTGGCTGTTTTTCCTATTGAGGCGCATGGCTTTAAAGAAGCGAGTTCATGGACAGATGAATATAGGAGAATCCTAGAGTTGTTTGAAAAACATTTGAAATAAACATGAAGGTAGAACTTAGAAGGCTTAATAGTAAGGAGGAAATGTTGGCATGTCATCATGTGATATTAGAGATGTATCCCTCACTAGATATTATGGATTATAGGAGACAACTTGAAGAAATGCTTCCCCATAACTATTTTCAGATAGGTGCATTTGACGGAGATGAATGCGTAGGAATGAGTGGGGCTTGGATTGGGAATAAATTGTGGTGTGGAAAGTATCTAGAGGTAGATCATATTATTGTCAGCTCAGAATGTCGATCAAAAGGGGTAGGGGAATTATTACTGAAATTTCTGAAAGCAATAGCGCAAGAAGAAAATTGTGCTTCTTTGGGACTTGATTCGTTTACACATAATCACCAATCGCATAAATTCTTTTTTAACAACGGGTTTGAGATAAAGGGGTACCATTTTGTACAAGTTTTAGAGCCATCGAAATTTAAATAGCTAATCAAGGATTTGAAGGTTGGCGAATCTTAGTAATATGGTTTTGCTTCCGTGATGAGGAAAGAAAATGGTCGCTTTTTGATCTGCTCCAGAACCTTCCATGTGAGTAACTTTTCCTTTGCCAAAGGTCTGGTGCTCAACATTAAAACCCACCTTAATGTTCTTGTCATCTGTATTCGTCTTTTGATTTCTTGAAACATCTTTTAATGACCGAAGGTTGGGATTACTGCTAATTTTATTCAGTCCTCCAGAGCGTGTGCCTTCAAAACCTTTCATAGATAGTCCACGCCCTAAGGATTTGGACTTTGAGGAGAATTCTATGTATTTGGAATCTATTTCATCGATAAATCGGCTTGGTTCACAGCTAATGGACTGACCCCACAAGAATCTCGAAACGGCATATGATAAGGTGCATGATTCCATGGCGCGGGTAATGGCAACATAAAACAACCTTCGCTCTTCCTCTAGGTCAGTCCTTGAATGCAAGGACATTTGAGAGGGAAACAAGTTTTCTTCCATTCCAACGAGATATACATTTTGGAATTCTAAACCTTTGCTCGAATGAATTGTCATTAAAGAAATATGGTTGATTTCTTCAGATTTGTCTTGATCGGCATCAGTCAATAAGGCGACTTCAAGCATGAAATCTGCAAGTGTATTCGGGTTTTCTTCATCTGAGGAATTTGAAAATTCTTGAATACCGGACAAAAGCTCTTCTACATTCTGAAATCGTTCTACTTCCTCAGGTCCCTTATCCTTTGCATCCATAAGCTCTTTCATGATTCCTGATGAACGGGCAATACGTTCTGCTAATGAAAAGGCGTCTTTACTATTGATTTCAGACTGAAAGCTCTTGATCATGGTTGCAAATTCTGCAATTCGACTTTTGGTACCATTGTTAATGTCGACAGGATGTTTTTGGAAGTCACAGATGACTTCCCACATACTTGTTGAGTAGCTATTTGCAGCAATGATTAGCTTTTCAATACTCGTTTTCCCAATCGCCCTTTTCGGATAGTTAATGACCCGCTTTAAAGCTTCTTCATCGTTTGGGTTGGCTGATAAACGAAAATAGGCGAGTAGATCCTTAATTTCTTTTCTCTGGTAAAAGGACAGTCCACCATATACCTTATATGGAATATTGAGCTTTCTTAATGCCTCTTCAAAAGATCGAGACTGTCTATTTGTTCGATATAAAATGGCGAAATCATTGTAAGATGAATTCTTTTCATTTTGTTTCTCCTTAATCATTGATGAAACGGTACGGCCTTCTTCATTGTCTGTTGGAGTTCGGATTACCTTTATTTTAGTCCCAACTTGATTGTCTGTCCATACGCTTTTATGGATCTGATCTTTATTATTTTTAATAATACTATTTGCAGCCTCGACAATGTTTTTTGTACTTCTGTAATTTTGTTCAAGTTTGTATAAGATGAAATCCGGATAATCTTTTCTGAAATTGAGAATATTCTCAATATTTGCTCCTCTGAATGAATAAATACTTTGAGCATCGTCACCAACGACACAAATGTTTTCATATGCTGCAGCAAGTTTTTTGATGATTAAGTATTGTGCATAGTTGGTGTCCTGGTACTCATCTACAAGAATATATTTGAATTTGTGTTGGTAGTAATGTAGTACCTCCGGAAAATCTCTTAATAAAACATTGGTGTAGTATAGCAAGTCGTCAAAGTCCATTGCTCCAGACTTTTGACATCTATTCATGTAGCTTGTATAAATCCTTCCCATTTCAGGACGTCTAGATTGTTTGTCTTCAAGTATGATTTCAGGATTTTGACAATACGCCTCGGGTGATATTAGGTTGTTTTTCGCTGTAGATATTCTACCAAAAACGTTACTTGGCTTGTATGTTTTGTCATCAAGTTTAAAGCCTTTGATAATATCTTTGAGGACACTTTTTGAATCTTGTGTGTCATAAATAGTGAAATTATTTGGGAAGCCTATACGGTCTGCGTTAAATCGAAGAATCTTCGAGAAAACAGAGTGAAAGGTTCCCATCGTAATATTTTTAGCTTCTTGTCCACCAATAATAGAACCAATTCTCTCTGTCATTTCACGAGCAGCTTTATTGGTGAATGTCAAAGCCAAAATATTAAAAGGGTCAATCTCCTTTTCAATCATGTACGCAATGCGATATGTCAATACCCTGGTCTTACCAGATCCTGCTCCGGCAATAACCATAGTAGCTCCGTACAAATGTTCGGCAGCTTTTCTTTGACTCTCATTTAATTCATCCAAAAAATGCATGGGACTATTTTTAACAAAACTAGTCATTCAACAATTCAATTAAAAGCTGAAATTATGTCAATTAAAATAATTTTTAAACAATTATAATGACTTGGAATAAAACAGAACCATTACTTTTGTAATAATGAAAAAAATTAAAATATTTCACAACAATCGTTGTTCAAAAAGCAGGCAAGCCTTGGCTTTGGTCAAATCTTTGACAAATGAAGTTGAGGTTGTTGATTATATGAATAACACCGTTTCAAAAGATGTGCTTGCGCAAGTCCTTAAAGATCTTGAAATGAGTCCGTCAGAGTTGTTGAGGAAAGGCGAAAGTGATTATAAACAACACGTAAAGGGTAGAGATTTAAGTGATGATCAAATTATTGATTTAATGCTTTCTTATCCGAAATTAATTGAGCGACCCATTGTTATGAATAACGGAAAGGCCATAGTCGCAAGACCTCCAGAATTGGTAAATGACTTTGTTGGGAAGTCATCCTAAAATATGCATTGGTCTATTTTCTTTTAGATGAAAACCATTCGAATTATAAAAAAAAGGAGCTTATTGATTTTTTTTGGTCATTCACTCATTATTTAAATTATCTTTGATTTATTCCGTTATGAAGTTAGACAATATATATCTTAAGGCAGGTACGCCATTTTCAAAATCAATCAATAGTTGGTCTGAAGAAAACGCCAATAAAGTGAATCAAGTCACTGAGCGTTATGACTTGCATATTGAATCGTTTGACAGTCTTCTTATCGTAAGTGAAAACCAGTCTATATCTAAAGAGAATTGGAATTTAAAATCTCTTTTTGATAAAAATCAAAAGCCATGTTATCGTATTGATATTAATGGAACCCTGAATGTCGCTATTGCCAATATAGAATTATGGCTTGAATCCAATAAGTCAAAAAACCTTCTTATCGTGGGTAAAGATGAGATTGTTAAAAACAAGAACTTAAATCGTTTTCTCGAAAAACTCACTATAGTTAAGCTCTAAGTTCAGCTCCCAATTCCTTTTTTAATCGAATTCTTATTTTCTCCATAATGGGGTCAATTTGAGCGTCCTGAAGAGTTTCCTGCGGATGCTGAAATACAAATGAAACAGCGTAAGACTTTTTGTTTTCCGGAAGATTCTTTCCTTCGTATACATCAAATAGATTTATTCTTTTTAAAAGATTTTTTTCTGAGTCTAAAGCTATTTTTTCAATGGAATTATAATTCACAGCTTTATCTAAAATGAGAGAAAAATCCCGCTTTACAAAAAAGGTTTTAGGTAGTTCTTCAAATACGGTTGTTTTGCGTTTTCTGTTTTTCATGGCGACATCTACGTTCAGGATACCAGCAAACACGCTTCCTTTAAAGCCAATTTCTTTTTTTACCTCATTTGATATTTCTCCATATTCAATAAGTGGTTGCTTTTTTAAATTGAGCTGTTGAAAAGTATCGAAATAGACAGAATCATCTCCCTTCTTTTCCTTGAGATTCAGGCCAAGTTTGTTTCCAAGTGTTTGACAAATCGATTTGAGCTCAAAAAAATCAACTGCTTTGCTGTCATTTCTCCAGGATTCAGGTTTCTGATTTCCTGTAATGACAAAGGCCAATTGTCTTGTTTCATGGAATCCTTTTTCAGACTTCTCATATACTTTCCCAAACTCAAAAAACTTCAAATCGGACTGTTGTCGATTTTGATTGTATTTGATGTTTTCAAGAAGGCCAGGCAACATGCTTCTTCGCATGGATGACAATTCAGAGCTTAAAGGATTAAGGACAGATACTTTTGATCGGCCTAATTTTTCATCAAGCTTGTCGCCAAATAAATCCTTGCTTAAAGAGTTATTAATAACCTCATTAAATCCATTAGAAACGAGCCATTCAGATAAGGTCCTGTGAATTTCGTTTGAGTTTTCAAATACTTTGTTTTGAAATGATATATGCCATTTCTTTGGAATAGGAACTTGGTTAAAACCATATATCCTTAGAACTTCTTCCATAATATCTTCGCTACGATATACATCTCTACGATATGAAGGAACGATGAGCTGTAGGTTTTCCTCGTTTAACTTTTGACATTTAAAATCTAAATTTTCTAAAATATTTATGATTTCTTCAGCCTCAATATTGATTCCTAGTCTTCTGTTTAAAGAATTGATGTTCAAATCTATTTTAACCTCTTCAGTATTTCTTGAATCAATTATTTTGGGACTCATTGAAAGTTCTCCTCCAGTAAGCTCTAATATCAAGCTGATGGCTCTGTTCATTGCTTTTTTAGTCAATGATGGATCAACACCTCTCTCAAATCTAAAACTTGCATCAGTTTGAAGGCTGTGTGATTTTGATGTTTTTCTAACTGATGTTGAATCAAATATGGCGGATTCCAAGAATATGGCCTTACTTTCGTTGGAAATGCCGGAAGAAATCCCTCCATAAACGCCAGCAATGCAAAGGTTTTCTTTTCCATTTGTGATCATGAGTTCTTCACCATTGAGTTTTCTTTCCGTACCGTCCAGTGTTGTGAATAAATCTCCCTTAGTACTTTTCGTCACTAATATTTTATCACCAATTTTGTCCAAGTCGAAAGCGTGGAGAGGAGTACCGAATTCAAACATGACATAATTTGTAATGTCTACTATATTATTAATGGGTTCTATGTCTATTGATAAAAGTGCTGTTTGAAGCCAATCAGGAGAAGGTTCAATCTTAATGTTTTGTAGGGTTGCCCCTATATAAGTTGGACACAAAGTAGGTTCTTCTACTTCTATAGAAAACTTTACATTGTCTTTTATACTTGGAATATCCATATGTGGAAGCAGGAGTTGCTTATTCTCTTTATTGTGATAATTCAAATAGGCCTTAATGTCTCTTGCTACTCCAAAATGCCCCATGGCATCACATCGATTTGGTGTTAACCCGATCTCAAGCTGATAATCACAACTAAGATTGAAATAAGTAGAAGCCTTAGTGCCTACTTCTGCTTTTTCATCAATAACCATAATTCCCTCGTGCGAATCACCTAGACCGATTTCATCCTCTGCGCAAATCATTCCAAATGACGACTTTCCTCTTATTTTTGCTTTTTTTATTTGGAATGGTTTGTCTGGTTCCGGATACAACATGCTGCCAACTGTAGCTACAATGACTTTTAGTCCTGATTTCACATTGTCCGCGCCACATACGATTTGTAAAACTTCAGTTCCTATGTCTACCTGCGTGACTTTTAAACGGTCCGCGTCTTCATGTTTAACGCAATCCGTTACTTTTCCTATTACGAGGCCCTCTAATCCTCCAGGGATTTTGTCAATTCTTTTGACACCTTCAACCTCTAAACCGGTATCTGTCAATACTTTTGCAAGTTCAGTTACAGATAAATCAAAATCTATGTAGTTTTTAAGCCAATTGTAAGATACCTTCATGTAAATTTAATTTCTCTGCGAATTTATTAATAATGAAGCAATCTAATACCTAATGATTATAGAATATTCACCTCTCGCTCTAAAGTAACGTTGAATTTAGCTTTTACATCTTCAATAATTAGCGTTGAAAGATTAAGAATTTCATCCCCCTTAGAATCGTTGTAATTTACCAGAACTAGTGCCTGAAGTTTATGAACTCCATATCTATTGTCATATGTACGTCCTTTCCATCCTGCTTTTTCTATAAGCCATCCAGCTGCAAGCTTTACTTTGTTTTGAGGTGCAGGATAATTTGGTATATCTGTATAATTACTTTGAATTTCGTTTAGAAGCTCTTTTGATACGATTGGGTTTTTAAAAAAACTACCCGCATTTCCAATTTGTTTTGGGTCAGGAAGTTTAGATTGTCTTATTTTAATTACCGCATCACTGACGTCTTTTATGCTTGGATGGTCAATATTCATTTGTTTGAGCTCATTTTCAATGGCCCCATAGCTTGTTTTTAAGGTATGCGTCTTTGTCAACTTGAACGCCACTTTGCAAATAATATATTGTCCTTTTAATTCATTCTTAAAAACACTTTCTCGGTAACCAAACTTACATTCTTGGGCATTGAACCGGTGCATTTTCTTACCCTTAATGTGATACGCGTCGAGGTATTCAAAAACATCCTTAATTTCAACACCATAAGCACCTATGTTCTGCATTGGACTTGCGCCCACATTGCCCGGGATAAGGCTTAAGTTTTCTACTCCTCCAAGATTATGATCAATGCATTTCATTACAAACTGATGCCAAACTTCTCCAGCTCCAGATTCTACTATGGCAAAATGATTGTTTTCTTCAATAATTTGAAAACCGTTAATTTCATTTTTAATGACTAAACCATCAAAGTCTTTTGTCAATAAGACGTTGCTACCGCCACCTAAAATGAAAAGAGAATCGTCTTTATATTGATCCAATATAACTTTAATGTCATTTTCATCTCGAATAATAGAAAATAATTTGGCTGAAGCTTCGATGCCAAAAGTGTTCATGGTTTTTAAAGAGATGTTATTATCTATCATGATTCAAAAATAAGTTCATTCTTTAAAGTAATGATGTCAAAAAAAAAAACATACTAACATTGGTGATTTAATTATAGTTAATTGCTTGTTAAAACTTACAAAAAAACTATTGTACCTCATAAGTGTTACTATTTTTGTACGAATCGTTTTTTCTTATAAATATTTATATGACACGTTTATTATCTCTCATAACCATTAATTTTTTATTTATTTCTTTAGCGACAGCGCAGTTTCATCCTAGTGAAGTTAGCACCTCATTCAAGTTTAAAGAAGTCATCGATAAAGTATCACGCTACTATGTTGATGAAACGGATTCGGAAGCTTTAACAGAAACTGCAATCGTGGCCTTACTTGAGGAATTAGATCCGCATTCAACATATATACCAGCCGATGAATTACAAGCGGCTCAAACAACAATAAATGGAAGCTTTGTTGGTGTAGGCATTCGTTTTCAAATCATGAAAGACACACTTAATGTTGTTGCAACCATTTCGGGTGGGCCAGCAGAAAAATTAGGGATTCTTCCGGGTGATAAAATAGTAAGTGTTGATGGCAATAGTATCGCGGGTATAGGTCTCAAAAATAGTGATGTACGAGAAAAGCTAATGGGAGAACTTGGATCTAAAGTAAAAGTAGAAGTTAAACGCAAAAGGGTAAATAAGAAGCTGACTTTTAATATCACAAGAGACAAAATCCCTGTATTTTCTGTCGATTCTCGATATATGATTGATGATGAAATTGGCTATATTAAACTCAATAGTTTTTCGAGAACTACACTTTATGAAGTAAGAAATGCGATTCGAGACTTAAAAGGTCAAGGCATGAAAAGTCTTATTTTTGATTTACAAGGAAATGGAGGTGGGCTCCTTGATGCTGCACACAAATTGGCAGATGAGTTTTTATCAGATGAAAAGCTCATTGTTTACTCAGAGGGTAAGGCACAACCTCGTAATAACTTAAGAGCGGGGATAAGAGGTAATTTTGAAAAAGGAAAACTCATCATATTAACGGACGAATACTCTGCTAGTGCAAGTGAAATACTTTCAGGTGCTATTCAAGATTGGGATAGAGGTTTGGTGGTAGGAAGAAGGACCTTTGGAAAAGGATTGGTTCAACGCCCCATGGGGTTAAGTGATGGTTCTGAAATAAGATTGACCATAGCGAGGTATTTCACACCAACTGGTCGTTTTATCCAAAAGCCATACGATGATGTGGAGTCTTACAGAAAAGACATTTCAGAACGTTATTTGAATGGTGAGTTTGTAAGTGCGGATTCAATTAAAATGCCGGATTCACTTAAATTCAAAACTTTGGTGAAAAACAGAACGGTCTTCGGGGGAGGTGGAATAATGCCAGATTTCTTTGTTCCTTTAGATACAACAGGATCTTCTGATTATTTTTCGGAATTAATCCGAGGTGGGTTTTTAAATACTTTTTCTTATGAATACACCAATAACAATAGAAAAAAATTATTGAACAAATACCCAGATTTTTCAGATTTCAACACATCGTTTGATTGTGGTGCGATTCAAGATTGGGACGGAGATGAACCTTTTATGGATTCATTTTTTAAATATGTGGAGGAGCAAGATTCGACATTAAAATATTCTGAAGAGGATTTTAACGAAAGTGGTGAATTTATTAAACTTCGATTGAAAGCGTTTTTAGCACGAAACTTATGGGATACCAGCGAGTTTTATCAAGTTTACAATTCAACAAATGAAATTTTAGTTCGCGCAATAGATATTTTAAAAAGCGAGGAGTATAATAAAATTGATTTAGATAATTAATGGGAAGACGCGTAGTAATTACAGGGCTTGGAGCTTTAACGCCTATAGGTGAAGATGTAACATCTTTTTGGGACAATTTAAAAAAGGGCACAAGTGGTGCAGCTCAAATAACGAAGTTTGACACAGATAAATTCAAAGCCAAATTTGCTTGTGAACTCAAGTCTTATGATCCCACATTGTTTTTCGATAGAAAGGAAGTCCGAAAGTATGATTTGTTTAGTCAATACGCTTTGGTGTCGGTAGAGGAGGCTGTAAAAGACGCATCAATTAATTTTGAAAATTTAAACAAAACAAGGGCTGGTGTTATCTGGGGTTCAGGGAATGGAGGTATTCAAACTTTTCAGGATCAAATGATGGAATTCTGTTCTGGAGACGGAACACCTCGTTTTACCCCTTATTTTATACCAAGAATCCTTGTTGATATTGCCTCGGGAATCATATCAATCAAGTACGGATTACAGGGAGTCAATTTCTGTCCCGTTTCAGCATGTGCTACATCTAACACAGCTTTGATTGAAGCTTTCAATTACATCAAATGGGATAAGGCGGATTTAATTATTAGTGGAGGGTCAGAAGCTGCTATTAATGAATCTGCAATTGGAGGATTTTCTTCGGCAAGAGCTTTATCTACAAACAATGACGACCCAAAAGGAGCATCAAAGCCCTTTGATGTTGATCGAGATGGGTTTGTAATGGGAGAAGGAGCTGGAGCCCTCATTATTGAAGAATACGAGCATGCAAAAAAAAGAGGCGCAAAAATTTATGCTGAAATTGTTGGAGGAGGAATGGCAGCAGATGCTTATCATCTCACTGGAACGCACCCTGAAGGAGATGGTGCTGTTTTGGGAATGGAAGAGGCGATGAGAGAAGCAGGTATAAATTCAACTGATATTGATTACATAAATATGCATGCAACCTCGACTCCTTTAGGTGATAAATCAGAATTGATTGCGGCTAGGCGTGTTTTCGGTGAAAACTCAGATGTCTCTATTTCAGCAACAAAATCAATGACAGGACATCTTTTAGGAGCAGCAGGAGCCATTGAAGCAATAGCTTGTGTGAAATCAGTGCAACATGATTTTGTCCCACCGACTATAAACACCAAGAATATTGAACCTGATTTTGCAAGTATGTTCGATTTCCCTTTAGGTAAAGGCAAGCATAAAACCATTCAATATGCGATGAGTAACACCTTTGGTTTCGGTGGTCATATTGCCTCTTTAATCATCAAAAAGATACAAGAATAGAAATGTATTTTATCAAGAGACCTCGAGTTATTATTTACAATATCGTACTTGTCTTGTGTTTTGTTGCTTCTGTAACATTTAGCTCCATTGCCCAATCATATACTGTTTCAGGAAATGTTATTTCCTCGGAAGATAATGCTCAAATCGAATTTGCAACGGTCAAGCTATTAAATGTTCAAGACTCTTCTTTATACAGGGCAATGTATGCCGACTCTAGTGGAGCATTCCTATTTGAGGAAATTGATTGCAATAAATCTTTTGTTTTAAAAGTTGCTCATATAGGATATGAATCATTGTATAAAAACTCTAAATCTTCGGTCAATTGTGAGCGTATAAAATTTGGAGCACTGAAGTTAAAAATAGACGGAACTTTAAATTTAGAGGAAGTAAAGGTTCAGGCCCAAATTGATGTACTAAAAGCGGGTATAGATAAGAAAGTTTATAATGTGGGCGAGGATATTTCAGTTAAAGGCGGTACAGCGAATGATGTGTTGAACAGATTGCCCTCTGTTGAAGTGGATGAAGACGGAGGAGTTACTTTAAGAGGTGATGGGTCTGTGATCATACTGATTAACGGAAGGCCAAGCTCTCTGAGTGGTGGTAATGGTAAAACCTTATTAGATGCTTTACCCGCAGGATCTATAGAAAGAGTTGAAATCGTCACCAATCCCTCGGCACGTTATGACCCTGATGGCACTTCTGGCATCATCAATATTGTTCTAAAGAAGAATAAGCTTAAGGGCTTTAATGGGTCATTGTCTTCGAATATTGGTTCTGGAGATCTCAAAAATGGAAACATATATGAAGGAAATGTCTCTTTGAATTATAGAAATGATAAGATCAATGTATTTGCGAGTTATAATGGTCGAAGCTATAGAGGTTACAGGAATAAGTTCTCTGATATTTATGAATCTTTTTCTGATGGCACAGTACAACACTTAGATCAAAATCGTATTGGAACAGATCTCAACATTTCTCAATCCATTAGAACGGGATTGGACTTGACTTTATCTCAAAATCACAAATTGGGAATTTATTCAAGTCTTAGCCTTGGTGAAAGGGAAAGAACAGGTGATTTATGGAATTCAATATATGATCAGGATGGTATGCGTTCAGCCTTATGGAATCGAACGAGCTACGACCCTAAGTCAAGAATGAATATAGACTTCGGACTTAATTACGAATGGGTGTTTTCAGATGAAAAAGGAAAACTGCAGTTTAATTTCAATCAGTCGATTGGAGATGAGGACATCGAAGGCTTTTATTCTGAATATTATTTCACTCCAGATTCGATTGCGAATGGAAGTGATTCTTTGTCCCAACGCTTGAATAATATCGAGTCAAATGATATCAATTCAGCTCAGCTTGATTTTGAATATGTTTTTCCTTCAATCAACGCAAGAATTGAAGCAGGAGCAAAGAGTATCATACGTTATCAGTCTGTTAATACTTTTTCTGAATCTTATGACCATGTGATCGAAAGTTATTTGGAAGACACGATTGCCAATTTTAATTATCAATATGATGAGCGCATTTTTAGTTTGTATGGTATTTTCGGACAGCAAATAAATAAATTTAAGTATCAGGCGGGCTTAAGGGTAGAAAAGGCATATCAGATTCCGGATTTGATTTCAGACACATTAAGAATAGAAAACGATTATTTTAATTTCTTCCCATCGGCACATTTAAAATATTCCATTAATGACAAAAATGAGCTTGGCTTAAGTTATAGCCGAAGGATTTCAAGAGCAAGAGCTGGTCAGCTTAATCCATTTACAAATTATGCCGATCCATTTAATTTAAGACGAGGAAACCCTTATTTGCAGCCCGAATACATTCACTCATTCGATTTGGCATATATTTTTGAAAGTAAGTTATTTTCAATATCTACCAGTATATATTACCGCAGAAGCAAGGGGGTTATAAGTAGAATTAAAGAATTTTATGACAACAATACCAGCGCTGTTACTTATCAAAATTTAAATAATACCAATGCTTTAGGTACAGAATGGGTTTTTATGTTTAAGCCTTATAGTTTTTGGAGAACGACGGCTAGCTTTAATGGCAATATGGTTGAGTATTTTACGGATATACAAGGCCTAAATAACACGACCGGTTATTATTTGAAAGCTAAAATTAACTCTACAGTGGAATTTTGGAAAAAAACGGGAAGCTTCCAGATGAGCTACGGATACAATGGTCCTCGTATTACTGTTCAAGGTGTAGTGCAGAGAAAGGGAACTTTAGATATGGCATTTGAGAAAAAGTTGTTGGATGGAGACTTGTCTTTGGGTTTGCGTGTATCTGATTTATTAAACCAACAAGCTTTCTACATGGATTTAATCCGAGAAAACATAAATCAAGTAGCAAATTACAAATGGATGTCTCGAAGAGTATTCGTTACCGCCAGATATAAGTTCGGTAAAGTTGAACTCAAAAGCAGTAAAATTAAAGGGGTAGGTTCCTCGGCTGATTAAGACAGTATTGATTTAGCTAAATCTTGAATTCTTTTAAATTCTGATAGTAAATTTGGGTCATTAATAGATGTCGAATATTTCTTGCTTGATTCCAACAATTTAAAGGTTGATAAGACATCTAGTTCTTTATTAGAAGCTACGGATTTGGCAAGAGAAGTATCTATATCTGATAGGGCTTCACTCCAGAATAAAAGATTTTGAATCAGCTGACTTATACCTACTTCAATGTTTTTTGCAGTAAGAAATTTAGAAAGGTTTTTTTTGATTTGACTTTTATTGGCCTCATAGCAAACAAACTTATCAAAAAGATGTGAACCTTTAATGGGAGCCAAATCACATACAGTAAAATCGTTTTCAACTTGTTCAAAATGGTTTATTGCATCGAATAATTGCTTGTTTTTTTTCAGTTTTGCGTATAGTATTTTGGGCACAACGGGGTTCTGAAAAATAAAGTTTCTAAGATTGAATAATTGACTCTCATAGGCATCAAGAGGAGTGTCGAATTGATTGATGTTTAAAAGTATTTCAGCTGTTTTTTTATCCATTCTTATTCTTTCTCATTCTAATGTTGAGCATTTCAACAACTAGGGCATAAGCAAGAGCAAAATAGATATACCCTTTTGGGAACTCTTGTCCAAACCCTTCTGCAATAAGAAGAACTCCAACAGCAACTAGGAAGCTAAGAGCGATCATTTTAATGGTAGGGTTCGATGATATAAATTGACTGATTTGTCGGGAAAAAAGCATCATGATGACCATAGATATAATGATGGCAATTACGATAATAGCCATAGGGTTTTTTCCTGTTTGTTCATGAATACCATTGGTCATTCCAACGGCAGATATAATTGAATCAAAACTGAATATTAGATCGATTAAAACGATTTGAGTAATGATCTGGGTTAAGGTACTTTTACCTTTCTTGCTTTCTTCAGGATTATGATTAATACTATTGTGCATTTCTGAGACACTCTTATAGATTAGAAAAAGTCCTCCTAAAATAAGAATCAAACTTTGTCCACTAATGTCACTATCTAAAACCGAAAAAAAGGGGGTGGTCAATGTCATTAGTAATGAAATGAGGGATAGAAGAAGAAGTCTAAAAACCAAGGCAATAGAAAGTCCGAGATTTCGAGCCATTCGTTTTTTACTCTCTTCGAGCTTATCCGTTACAATACTGATAAAAATGATGTTGTCTATGCCAAGAACGATTTCAAGTATCGACAGTATAAAGAGATATATCCAACCTTCCCAAATGCTAAATACTTCAAAAAAATCAGTCATTATTTAGGTATTTAAATAGTCTGTTCAAAGCTAATGGATTTTCTATTCTATCTGTTTTAAAAATTAATATTTGATGCTGGTCACTGTTTAAAAATTGAGAAACAGCATTCTCATAATCTTTTAACTTTTCAATTTCAACTGTTGAAAATCCAAAGCCCTCAGCAATTTCTTTCACATCAGCTTGATGATGTGCTTCAAAGTAGTTCTCGAGCTGTTCAGAATTTTTAGCTCCATCAATGATTCTAAATATGCTTCCCCCGTAATTATTGATGATAATAATCTTTAAATTTCTAGGAAATGGTCTTACCCACATGGAATTACTGTCATATATGAAAGATACATCACCAGATATAAAAACATGTTGTTTATGGGGCAAAGCAATCGCAGAACCCACAGCGGTGCTCATTGATCCGTCAATGCCACTTGTCCCTCTATTTGCAAAATAGGCTACAGACTTTATAGGGTCAAAAAGCTGCATATATCTTACGACTGAGCTGTTTGCTAAATGTAAAATGGTATCATTCTTTAGGTATTCATTTAAAAGATAAAAAGCTTGTATATCTGTTGCAGAATTTTCAGTGCTAAAAAACTGAGGTATGCGATCTTTGGCCTTGAGATCAATGGCTTTCCATTTCGCTTCAAAATTAACCGTATTCCTGACTGGATTACTATTGTTTATTTGACTAAAAAAGTCAATCGGATTCGTTTTTAAATGAGTTTCAAGGCAATGAAATAAATCTATTCCAATATTTGAATGGTTAATGGCAATATGATGCTCAGGAGGGTTCTGAATAAAAAAAGCTTTGATTTTTTTCGATACAATTGCGTCTCCAATAGTAATAAGGATTTCAGGAATAAAAGCTTTGTTCTGTTCATTAGGAATAGAATTAAGTGTTCGGTCAATACAGTTGACATACCCAGTATCACATAACCCTGAAGTATTTTCGTTTAATACCAGGACGTTTGTGTTTTTATTGAATTGAACAAGCTCGTTATTCAGCTCAGAACCTCCTGAGTTTTGACCACAAAGAACGATCGTTTTTTTGCCATTAATGATTTTTATAAGTTCTCTAATAGGCCCAGAATGATTAACAGAAATGTTGTTTTCTTTGGTTATAAAACCATCGTCTACAATTGAAGTCTCGTATAAAGGCTCTTCGAGATGAATATTAAAATGTACGGGGCCTTTCGGTTCTTGATAAAGCGATTCCATTTTAGAATTACAATTCTCGATTGATGTATTCGGTAAAATATTCACATCTTCAAAAGATTCAAATGTTTTTACATGCTTTCCAAAGATTTCATCCTGCATAATGGTTTGTCCATGGCCTTTGTTTATTAAGTTTTTCGGACGGTCTGCAGATATTACCAATAGAGGTATTTTTCGATAATAGGCCTCAGTGATAGAAGGAAAGTAATTCACTACCGCAGACCCTGATGTACAGCAAACGGCGACAGCTTCGTTTAACACCTGTGCGATTCCTAAGGCATAAAATCCAGCAACTCTTTCATCATGTATGATATGCGTTTTAAAAAAGGGGTCATTATCAAACGCTATGGCAAATGGTGCATTCCTGGAGCCTGGCGAAAATACGATATGACGAACCCCATGCGATTTACATTGCTTCACGATTTGTTGCACGATGGATTTATTACTCGTCTTCATGTTCACAAAACTAAAGTTTTTCTATAACGCTCATAAGGGTTTTACTTTTTGATTCTGTTTCTTCCCATTCATTTTCGGCTGTAGAGTCTTCAGTGTATCCTCCACCAACATATAGGAAAGCAGAATCCTTAAATATTTGGCAGCATCGTAAATTTACAAATAGCTGTGTAGTCTCATTACTAGTAATCCCAATAAAGCCAGTATATAAATCTCTAGAGTATCCGAGCTCATGACTTTCAATTTGATTAATGAGGGCAATGGATTCTGTTTTTGGGAGACCCGACACTGCAGGTGTTGGATGTAAGTTGCGGGCAATACTCAGAACGTTATGATTCTTGAGGTCAAAAGAGAAATCAGTTCTTAAATGAATCAAATTGCCAGCTTCACTATCGTATGGCCCTTGATTTTCTAGATTTTGGATTCCGCTTAGTTTAAGCGTTTCTGTGATGTATTCGCTTACCAAATTTTGTTCGTCATATTCCTTTTGTGTCCATGGAGATATCGCTTTTTTTTCTTTAGTTCCTGCCAAAGCCATGGTGAAGCCAGAACCTTTAAATGATTGCAACAATGTTTCAGGAGTCGCACCAATCCAAGTTCCTTCTGCTTCAGATGATATCAGATAAATGAATGCTTTTGGGTAGTTTTCACATAGGGTGTCAAATAGCTGAAGCGTTTTTTTTGAATCAAACTGAGTTTTTTTTATTCTAGAAAAAACGAATTTATTGAATGACTGCTCACGCAAAAACTCAATGATTCGGTTTCCATATAATAAGTAGGTTTCTTTTGAAATTACTTTTGGCTCGTCTTTAGAAAAATGTATTTGAAAAGTGCTTTCATAATCAGATTGATTAGGAGTGAAGACGTATTGTTTATTCTTGTTGAAATTACTGAATATAAAACCCTCCGTATGGTTTTCATCTTCACGAATCAGATTAAACTTTCCGGCTCTTTTTACCATGGAGTCATTGGGTAATCGATATGCTAAAAAGTCTGACATTCTCTTTTTAAATGTCCACAATCATTACAGTTAATCTTCCCGTGCAAATTAGTTTTTCAGAGTCTTCTTGATGAATATCGACTTGCCACAAATGTGTTCGTTTTCCAGCATGGATGATTTTGCCTTTGGCAATGACATTCCCAGAACGAATACCTCCCACATGGTTTGCATTAATTTCGATACCTACAGGGTGCTGTTTTGTGATGTCTAGCAAAAGGGTAGAACCCATAGATCCAATACTTTCTATAAGTGCAGCACTTGCTCCTCCGTGCAAAAGCCCCATAGGTTGATGCGTTCGTTGATCTACTGGCATTCTGGATACGACATAATCATCTCCGAGCTCAATGCATTCGATACCCAATTGTTCCATTAGGGTATTTTTATTCATAGAATTGATTAAATCGAGAGGAACCTGTTTTAATTTTTTCATAACGATTTAACAAATATAGTTCTTTACTTGTTTTGAATCCCTTCTAAATGTTTGATTTATAATGGAAAATATAGATTATTTCACAAGAGCCAAAAAAAAAGTTTGTCAGTTTTGAAAGTATTGCTACTTTTGGCGCGGAGAATTGGCAGAGTGGTCGATTGCGGTAGTCTTGAAAACTATTGTACCGAGAGGTACCGGGGGTTCGAATCCCTCATTCTCCGCCAGAAAAAGGAGTCTTGCATAGCAAGGCTCCTTTTTTTTGTTTAAGGAAATGGGATGAGAACTCCCGGGTTCGAACCGGAACGCAGTGAAGCTCATCAAACTTTCACAAAGTGAAACGGTTTGATAATCCCTCATTCTCCGTAAAAAAAATATAGGTCTCAAAACTGAGATTTTTATTATTTAACACCAAAATCATTTTGGATTTGCTTGTACTTATCAGAAGATAGTTCATTTTGAATCACAGTAAATCCGTCTGGGTATATACTTTCTTGCATAATCCATCTGAACCCCTCTTTATTCGATTCGTTTATTACATAAAATGCTTTATACTGATTTTCAAATTTATTTAGAAGTTTTGCATAATTATCTTGAATGGTTTGATAAATAACTAAAAAGTCATTATTAGATTTGAGTATATCATAAGTTTCTGGGTAATATCTTTGAGCAAATAGCAAGTATTCTTTGATGAAAAAATCAAATTCAAAATATGCTGCCATGTTCCCCTTAGTCCAATTAGCCCAAGTTACATAACCCCAATCTTTATCTATATTTTGGTAGCATGGCAATATATCATACATGTATTTGGCACCAATATAATAGGCATTGAATTCATCGAGAAGGCCTAAGACTCCATGACCTTGAGCAGATTGTTCTCCAATGATGTATGTACTAAAACGAAAGGTTCTATTTTTTTCTGAGATGTGAGGTTCTAATTTTCTTGAAGGAAATAAGATCCCTTTATCGATTTCAATCCAATATTCTTCACCTGGCGCGATGTAAAACCCCTTATGAATGAAATCAAGACTGGCTTCGCCACACTTACAAGAATTCATTTCCCAATAAGGGATATAATGGTTATATGAATGACATATTTCATGAATATTTGTTGCCATCTTGCCTAATGCAGCTTCGTATGAATCCCAATTCATGAATTCATAAGTATCGGTGTTTTGAGTTGTTGAAATGGTTGACCCGTTTCGGGAATAATTGTATGATGACTCAAGACCGTCATGATTCATTAAAAGGCTGTAGGAAGTAGGGGAGTAGAATGCGATATCTTCCAGTAAAGAATCTTTAAGGGTTTGTGCTTGAATCCCAAAATTTGTTGAGATTAAGCTAAGAATGAGAACAATGTATTTGATCATAATCGCGAGATAAGGTGTTTCTATAATTACAATGCGATTTTTATATTCTCGTTACAGGATACTCATTTGTATGATGAGTTGTAACCAAAATCAATATCCTTCGCTAGGGTATAAACCGTCAAATACATTCAAATGAAAAAAACAGTCTTATTTCTTATTCTAATTTTCTCAATCCAAATCTCATTTGCTGAAAGTCATTACAGCTTAATTAGTGAATCGAACTCAAATGAAACACCTCATTTCATTTTAATATCAAATGTCAATCAGGAATCTAATGTTAAAGAAGCGATGTTGTGGCCAAGAAAAAGAAGAGGGTGTCATGGTGGTAAAAAACAAAAGCGACGAAACAAAAGAAGAATCAAACGTTCTCGAAAATCTTAAAAACAATCATGAAAAAAGTTCTACTTATTTTATCCTTTATTGTTCCATTTTGTACAAGTGTGATAAATGCACAAGTGATTCAAATTACTTGCAACGATACACAATATTACATTAAAAAAGGTAAGGCAGAAAGCATTGTAAATATTCAACAAAATCCGGATCATATTTCCGAAATTATTTATGCCGATTGTGATTATACCTTAGACCTGAATAAAATGACAAGCACATTTTTTAGTCGCTCTCTTGGGAATATTGGTAGTACTATTCCTATTACTAAAATAAATCGAAAAGGAAATGTATTTGAAATAGAATTATTAGATCAAGGCAGGAACGATCCAACAAAACAATATATAATAAAAGTTGTAGTTGACATTGAAAATAAAACCTTCACACAAATATATTACGACTCGTATACTGATCAGACTTTTTTCTATCCTACTGGAAAGATTACAATGAGTTTTTATGAAAATCTCTAAATATCCAAATCGAATAGTTTAAATAATCAAATTCACTATCATGAAAAATATTCTTTTTATTTCTTTTGTACTTTTCACATTTGTCTCAAACACCCAAACCATTAAAATTACTGTGAGTGAGGCACAGATATTTGCCAGATTTGGAATCCATACCAATGAGGAAGTGCTTAATGCTCCGGATGAGGATCGAGGAGTCAAACAGATTGATTGTGATTATACCTTTGATCTTCAAGAAAAGACAAGTACCTTTTTTAGTCGTTCTTTAGGTGGTGTTGGTAATACTTTGCCTATTGTAAATGTTACTCAGAACGGCAGTTTGTATATCATTGAAACGGATGATTGTGGACGTTATGATGCTTCATTCTCTTATCATACAAAGATCTATATCGATACAAAACTTAAAACCATGATCTACACTTGGTATGACCCTTATCTAGACCGTTCGTTTGTTCAACCAACGGGTACGATTAAAATGACAGTAGAGAGTATGCAGTGATAAATTTTTTTTTGTTAATTTAACCAGCCTAAAATTGAATCAATTGAATATGAGAATGAATAATCTAATCCTGTTTTTAATATGCCTGATTGTTTCAGTTAGCTGTGATGAGTTTGATGAAGACCTCGATAAAATACATGAGGAGATCATTTGGGCAACTGTAAGGTCCTATAATGATGACACCGGTCAATGGGAGCCCCAGTTGGATTATGATGGCGATACTATTAAGTACATAAGAGAGATTCGAAGATACAGTTTGGGAATCTCAGGAGACAATAAGGAATTGAAAGAAATATTGTACTATAACCATAAATATAAATGGGATGAGATTAATGGTATTAAAGACCAAGATGGTAATTACGACTACATTATAGTTAGGACTACAGCTTTATTAGCTTGTAGTTTTTTAATTCGTGCTTCTCAACCTACATCTGAAATAGCAGATGCATTGTTTAATGAGGCTGAAACTAACATGGCTTCCTTAAATGAGGGAAGTACAAAACTATCTTGGCAAACAACTGGCGATGCCTCAATGGGAGTTATAAAAGAAGGTTCAGTTAGTGGTAATCTAAGAATTGTTGATACTCGTGGTGCATATGCTGGAATATATGATAGAGTGGGTGTAAAGATAACAACTGCTGGAGTTATGGGAACTGCAAGATATTCAGTATGGGAATCTGATAACAATAACCTTGGTGCAGAGAAAATGAATAATGGCAATAGTGCTAGTTATT
>ERZ651776.838-NODE-838-length-40263-cov-3.811327_pt1 | contig 40263 bp, 45 predicted proteins | sample MGYA00514761_ERZ651776 | MGnify/ENA metagenome assembly ERZ651776
TTTAGTAACCAGTTTTCGAACGGTAATCGTAAGAATTTACAAAACCGTATAAATGCCGCGAACAAAAAGATTAAGAACCTCGAAGAAGAGCTTCGTAAGAAACCCAATACACCTACACCTACACCCAGTCCTAATAAACCTAATACACCTACACCCAGTCCTAATAAACCTAATACACCTACACCCAGTCCTACAAACAATAACCGAATTAGGAAACTTAAAGAACTCATGGAGTTGCGATCTAATTTACATGTCCAGGTGGCTCGCGCGAGATTAAATAACACGGATGAAGAAAGTAGATTCAAGAATAGGATTAACGAAATGAATATTGGACAGAAGGGAAATATTGAAAGAGATATTAAAGTGGCCGCCGATGCCGCAAAAACGGTACGCAACAATGAACGCGCAAGTGCAATCCAACGTACTAAAAATGAAGCGGCAAAAGTTGCAAAAAAAGCTGCTGAGCTCAAGGCCGAGGGGAATATTGCGAATGCAAGAACTGAGGCAGCGAAGGAGGCAGCGGCGGAGGCACAAAAGAAGAGAAATGAGAAACGCAAGCAAAAGTTTGATAACCTTTTAACGCAGTTTAATAAGTATATTAACCTTACTCAGAAAAGTGCATTCCAACAGAGGTTTACGAATGCCCAAAAAGCTCGCGAAACCCCCAATGCGAATCGTACTAATAATCAGAAGGGTATTATTATTCGGGGTGGATTAGCGCAAATAGCTTCAGAATTACATAAGATAAAGGCTAATAAAAACGAAGCAGCCCACAAGGCGGCGATAACTAGTGCGAAAGCGGCCGGGAGTGCGAACGAGGTGGCGAAGCAGAAGAATGCCTATTTGCAGAAAAGACAAGCTTCGTTTAATAAGATGGTACAAAATGCTAAAAATCGGCATCCTCTGAACTCGAATCAACGTCCGAGGTTGAATACGATGATTACCAATCTAACCACAAAATTTAACAGGGGACAAGAGGAACGTAAAAAAAATGGGCAACAGAACCAAACTATCATTAATGCGGGTAAGATTCCCGAACTCGCGAAAGCGGTACGTGAACTCGAAAATGAATTTACCCAGAATCAAAGAAAGAAAAATGCTCAAAATATCAAAAACGCACAAGAGAATGCTAAGAAGGCTGAAACCAATAGAAATCAAGCACAAATACAATCTAAAAAATACAAAGAACAATCTCAAAAATACAAAAACAAAACAAATTCCCTTTTACAACAACGAAGGACCCTGGTCGGTCAGAGAAATGCGGCGAAACAGGAACTGGAAAAGGCGAAAAATAATATTGCTACCGCATCGACGCAATCAGAGAAGGCACAAATACAAGCCAAAGCAAAACTCGAGGCGGCACAGAGTGCAGCGAAGGCGGCACAAAGCGAACTTACAAAATCGAAAAATGCGAGTAAATTAGCCAACAAGAAGAGGGAACTCACAAATTTGGCGAGGGAGCAAAGAGTGTTACAAAATCTCGCACCCAATGGTCTCACACCTAACGGTATCGGTCCTAGACGACCTTTCTCAATCATCATAAATGGATTAACCGTGAACGATTTAGCAAACGGTGGATTGGCCGGTAAACTACCGAATCAAATAAAAGCGACGGGAACGGTCAAAAAGGCGAACCAAAATGCAAAGAAAAAAGCCGATATGGAAGCTGCTGTAAAGACGCGTCAAGAGAAACAGGAGACAAAAAGGAAACAGAGAGAGGCAGCTGCCGCGAAAGCTAAGGCGAATCAAGAGAAACGAGAGCAACAGAAGGGTAGTGTAATAAAAAGCATAAAAAATGCACAGAACGCGTCCAAGGCGAAGGCGCGGTTGCGAGAGAGGCTTAACAAGATGAAGACGATCATCACAGAGAAGAGGGCGAAAGAAAACGCGAATCGTCTGGCACGTGAGAAGGCGAATAAGGCTGCGGCTAATAAGGCTGCGGCGAATAAGGCTGCAAAAATAAAAGAAGCCGTGGATAAGGGGCAGAGAGAAAAGAGGGTTAGGGTACTCGTGAATAGTTTCAATGATAAATTAGGAAGCAAAACCTGGCCGGCAAAGAAACAGGCGTTTATTACAAAACACTTGAATCTTGGTACAGATAATATTAAAATTAAAGCCGAATTAAATAGCATGACTAAGATTCACATGGAGAATACTCGACGTATCGCGTTAGAAAAGAAACAAGCCGCCGCGAAACAGCGAAGAGAGATGCAAGAACAGGGTCGAGGTAAAAGAAAAGCGGAAAGAACCGCCGCGGAGGAAAATGCGAAAAAAGAGAAGGAAAACATGATCGCTCGAATGAAGGCGACGCGTAACAAACTCGCTATGAATAAGGTGGCGACTAAAATTCAAGCGAAAGTAAGGGGTAGGCTCATAAAGGTTAAATTTGCAGAATATAAACCATTAAAAACTAAACTGGAAAGCAATTCGAAACTACCTAAAAATGAAAAGCAGAGATTGATGAACATGTTAGTTGCATCATATACAAACCAGAATCGTGACAAATTTAGGGAGGTGAGAAAAATGATAGAAAATAAAAACCAACAACAGGCCGTGTCAAAACTAGTAGCGGGAGCTATAAAAAAGGCGACTAATAATGAAGTCGATAACGCGCGCAAAGCTTATAGAATGAAAGTGAATGGGGGGAATAAAGCCGGTCTGTTTCCGACGCGACAAGAAGTTAACACCCTGCTTCTACAAGCCAAAACCGCGAAGAATATGAGAACGATTCAAGGTTACGATAAGATGTTAAATATGCGTTTAAATGAATTGAAACGCGAGAAGAATGCTGCGACTAAAATTCAAGCTGCGGTAAAGGGTGCACAAGTGCGTAAGAGTGTGGGTGGTAGTAGCATGGGTCAAGATATTCTGAAAAAACACATTTCGGGTAAAAATGTGATGGCTGGTCAGACGATTCCCGATTTCAATGGTAAGCGCGTTAAAAATGAGGCCTTCGCGAAGTATGAAAGTGGTTGGTTAAATAGGGTGGACAAGGAAGGTGATACGGCTGTAAAGCGTGCAAAATTAAAAAAGATGTTTGACGACAAATTCGAACTCAAAAAGACACTGCTCAAGCACGAAAGTACGAATCTCCGAACTGGGTACGGATGGCAACAATTGCAAAGTTTGAAAAGACAAGTTATGCGTCCGTTCAGCAGTAAGAAGTATGATTCTACAAAGGGTACTAATCAAAATGCCGCGATATTGAACGCTGCGAGAATAGAGAAGCAAATAAAAGAGGCTACAAACACGCATGCGAATAGGATTCTGAAACAACAACCCAATAATATGAAGAAAGCTGGACAAAAATTTAAGACGTATAATAACCCTCTAGGGTTTAATAAGAACGTGCCGAAGAACATGACAAAGCTTCCCAGTGCCACATTTAACATGACTTTTAAACGTGCAAAACAACCTTCTCTTAAGAACATTACAACCCGTAAAGTAATTCGTCCCATGCGTATGGCGGGTAATAGCCTACTCAAGGCTGGGCAAATTACACAAGCCAAGAAAAATGCAGTAGGAAATGTAGCGGGAGCGCGAAAGGCGTATGCAAATCAGGCAAAGTTCGCTATAGAGCAAAAGAAAAAGCGGGCTAAACAACGTGTCGTAAACAGCTTAAAAGGTAAGGCGGGAAAGAACCAGGTTAGATATATGAAAATGATAAACATGGGTCAGATAAACCAGGCAATGAAAGCGGTCGATGGGAAAGTGATGCAACATCCCGGTCTCAAAATTCAACCTAAGTTGACGTGAATAGAGTAAAAAGTAAATCAAAAAAATGGATATGACCGAAGAAATTATTGAATTTATTGAGGAGGGACTCCGTCGTGACATGACCGATCATGATATTATTGAGTGGTGTGAAGACAATACCCCTGACCTCGCTGATATATACCACAAGTATGTTGATACAAACTTGTCGTACAGAATGGCATCTATGACGATGTTTTTTATAGAATCTGTATACGGATGTGACGATGATTACGATAAGATCAGGCTGTTCATTGATCACATGCAAAGAGAGGAGAGTGTAGTAAATTAGTAAGATTCCAGATTTGTAATTTATGTAAAGGGTTTTTTATATGTTCTATGTTATTAGCGTATTCTAAGATTCGCTCGTTATCGTCCGGCTCAGAAATGACACGTGGATCTTCGTGATTGCGAATGTAATCGGCTATGATATAAATGATTGCATCCAATAACTCCTCACGTGCCATTTCTACCCACGAATTAGTTGAAGTACCCCACTCCGTCGTATCTGAATCTACTCGAACACCGTGACCGTATCGACTTTTACCAATATCGAGCCGATCGACGAGTTGATCCTCTAGTTTCATATTTTATATATTTTTCAAAGCTTTAATTACTCATCAATCTCACAGTCCTCCTCGTCGTCGGCAGAAGCATCGTCTTCGCTACCCAAGTTAGGCATACCCGCGACACCCTGGAAGGCGAATGAGGGAAGCTTTTGCGACTTCTCGCAAAGAACCTGGGAAAGGCGGACGCTCACACCGAACTTGTTGTCGATAAACCAGATCTGATTAAAATCCACGATACACATGCATCGCTGACTCTTCTCAATACTATCGACAGTCATGCTCTTTTGCTGAGCGTCATAGGCTTCAGCGAGAAACTCGCCAGTAGGCTTAGTCATGACCTTAAGTTTGAGAGTCGAAGGATAAGCCTCCTTACCGGGACGAACGAGTGGCTTGTAAAGTGCCTCTCTGATGACGTCGATGTTGTACGGCTTGCCGAGCCAATCCTTAGAGTTCTTGGCGACAGTTTCGATGATAGTCTGGTCGAGTTGGATCAGTTTGTTCATAAGAGAAATAGCTTCTTCATTATCGGTATCAAAGGAAAGATCGAGTGAGTAAGATGTCTTGTTAGTAGCCTCGTCAGTGAAAGCACTCAGGCCGAAAGGAGATCTCATGAAAGGAAGCTGAAGGTAAAGCTTCTTGTTGTCTTGTGCGTTAATGTATACGGTTTTCCCACCGTTCTTGTTCTTCTTCATGTTGGAAAGAACGACGGTGGAAGGATCAAATTGCTCATAACGCTGAATCATAGTCGACATTGTTGGTTGGTTGTATTTGATATACGGGGCCAAACTTTAAGCCCGTTTTTTTTCTCAGAATATATTAATATTACGATGGGTCTCTTTAAAGATTGTGGATGTGGGTGTGATGGTAAAAAGCAGGAGAAGAAGCTCGCCATTTCTTTCATGGCGGCTTTGACCTTTTTTATCATCGCTAACCCCAGCATGTATCGGTTTATGCGCCGTATTCTTGGGAAGTGGGTGTCGGGTCCTACCGGGTGCCCTTCTTCCTCCGGCTTACTTTTGCACACCGTGGTGTTCATGTTCGTGACATGGGGAATGATGAACATAAAGTACGAGGGTTTCGAGGTTAAAATGACCCCCGACGAGGAGCCTGTTCCCGAGGAGGAGCCCGAGGAGGAGCCCGAGGAGGTTTCTATGGAAGAGGTCGAGCCCGAGGAGGAGCTCGAAATGGAGGAAGAGGAGGAGGAGGACGTGTCTATGATGCCTATGCCGCCGCCGCGCATGGCAGAGGTTGATTCTCCTTTACCAGGCATGGCTGAGTCTCCTATCGGTTTATACGATACAGGTATGGTTTTCTCACCTATGGACATCAATGAAGAGGCGGATACACCCGCTTCCGTTAAATTTGGAACCGGTGGATTAAGTGTGTCGTGCGCTGATGGCAGTCGACCCATCGTTAATTAGAATTCTTCGTCGAAAGTTAAATCGGTCGTTTCATCGATTTTTCCGTAGTCTCCAACTCGTTTTTCAAAAAAATTCGTCTTACCATCCAGGGAAATATTTTCCATAAAATCAAAGGGATTTTGTGTATTCCAGATTTTATCGAACCCCGCTTGTTTCAAAAGTCTGTCCGACACGTATTCGATGTAATCAGACATCTTTTCGGAATTCATACCGATTAAACTACATGGGAGAGCTTCAATGATGAAGCCCTTCTCGATTTCAACCGCTTCACGCACGATCTCGTGGATAGTATCACGCGTTGGTTTATTTTGCAACATTTTGAATAATTCAATGGCAAAGTCGAGATGAAGGCCCTCGTCACGACTGATAAGTTCATTGCTAAAGCATAGGCCAGGCATGAGCCCACGCTTTTTAAGCCAAAAGATGGCGCAGAAGCTACCTGAAAAGAATATACCCTCCACACACGCGAACGCCAATAAGCGCTCAGCAAAAGGACGTGATTTGTCAAACCATTTCATAGCCCAATCTGCTTTTCTTTTTATAGGATCAATAGTTGTGATAGCCTCGAACAGTTTCTTTTTTTCTGCGCTATCCCGAATATACTTATCGATGAGTTTACTATAGGTTTCTCCGTGAACCATTTCATTGTGTACCTGATACGCGTAAAATGACCGCGCTTCGGTGAGTTGAACCTCATCTGCAAAATTGTTGTTGATATTTTCAAATACGATGCCGTCTGAACCAGCGAAAAATGCAAGGATATATTTGACAAAATGCTTCTCGTTATCGGTGAGGGACTTCCAGTCTTCCATGTCAGCACTCACGTCAACTTCCTCAGCTGTCCAGTTGGACATTTGGGCCTTTTTGTACAAGGCCCATAGGTTATCGTGTTCAATGGGAAACACGGTGAACCTGTTCATAGTTGGTAAGAGCATGGGTTCAGCTTCTTCGAGATACTCCTGAAAAGCGAAGTAATCTCCGATGTGTTCACCGTTGATCTTAATCTGAGGGTAGGTGACAGCGCGAGGGCCGCAGAGTGTTTTCAGTTCATCCTTCTCAACGAGTAGTTTTGAATAGTCCAGGTTTAAGTCCTTGCACATGTTTTCCGCGTAAGTACAGTATTTACAGTCCGTCTTTGAAAAAATCTCAACTCCCATATCGTGTGTTATTAGCCTACAATATTTTTGTCCGAAATCTTTAAACGATGATACAGTTTTCCGAAATCGAATTTTCGGAAATTCAGCCTGGAGATTTACTCAAAATTTTAGTGAATATTGATGATGTAGAAGATGAACAGTATGCGAAAGTAGAAGAGAATCGCGATGATTACCTAATAATACAGTACTATTCGGAGTCTTCGTTCTCGTATAAAGGCGCTCCCGTGTACACTCTCGACGAAGAAACGAATTTGATCAGGGGAGATAGTATTTTAGAACACCACGCAGATGGAGATACCGTGTTTACTTGTATAAATGATGTAGATAGGATGTACGTAATAACCACGGAACAGGATAGCGAAGTAGAGAGTGTATTATGTAACGAATCTGACGAAGATATGAGTAGTACGGATACTTTTATAGTGTCTGATAGCGAGATAGAAAGTATAGAACTCCCTCCCGATCACGCGACTATTGATAGACAGTGGAACGAATGGCAGCCTCGAAGCCCTGGATCTACCAGGTTTAAACAAGCAGTGGATGCTATAGAAGAAAAAGCCCGTCTTCAAATGGACGAAGTGAATTTTTGACCTAAGTGCGCTCGATTTAAAATAAAAAAACAACTTATATTTTCATAATGGATTCAGAAACTTTGGCTGCTATTTGGTCCCAGTGCGACCGCTTACAACAAAAACCAACAATCAAGCCAATAGATAGTCGATTATGTAAAGAATGTTCCATATACAAAACGCTTACAAGGGAAGGAATGGTGTGCACTGAATGCGGAAGAGTCGACTCAATTTACGTTGACGATTCTGCAGAATGGACGAGTGGAGTTACAGATGACGGACGTGTATCCGATCCTTCGAGATGCGCCGTACCCGCATCTAATCATGAATTGTTTTCGGACTCGTGGGGTAAAAGTACCGTTATTGCTACAAAGTACAATTCGACATATCAGCAGAAGCGCATGGCTAAAATCACATTTCATAATTCAATGAATCATAGAGATAGATCTCTCTATCACGCATATCGTAACATAGACGAGGCGTGTGTAGATTTACCAGAGAGTATCTTACGAGATGCCAAGACATTATACAAAAAATTCAACGAGGGTAAACTTACTCGAGGAGCTGTACGATCTGGGATCAAGGCAAACTGCGTTTTATACGCGTGTAGGATTGCTAATGTACCTCGTACTACGAAAGATATAGCGGATATGTTTGGTATCCAGTGCAAGGATATTAGCCGGACGACGAGTATTTTTACCGAGACTATCGACAACGAAAAGACGGAGAAAAATTACGTGACCAAACCATTCGATGTCATGTCCAGGCTTCTAAACGCATTCGAGGTCACGCGCGAAGAGCGTTTGGCGTGTAACAAGACGTGTTACAAATTGGAGAGTTGTGTTGAACTGATGAGTAAATCGCCGAATAGCGTGGCTACAGCTGTTATTTATATGGTTCTTAATTCAAGGGTCACTAAAAACGAGATATGTCAAAAATGTTCGGTGTCTGTTCCTACACTTAATAAAATCGTTACCATCACAAAACGACACTTAGAGGAATAATTTGTAATAGAAACTAGTATGGTTAAACTCTTTCTCAGCACTCCATGTTATGGGGGTTTATGCCTCGAAAAGTACATGAAGAGTATCGTCAATCTTCAGATGCTCTTGATGCGCGAAGGTGTACAATTAATGCTTGACACGACTGAAAATGAAAGCCTCGTGCACCGGGCAAGGAACGTGTCTATCGGTAGATTTATGCAGAAAACAGATGCCGATTTTTTTATGTTTATCGACGCGGATGTTGAGTTTGATGCACATTCGGTGCTTCGATTACTTAACTCTGGTCACGACGTATCTGTCGCTGTGTATCCCAAGAAGGTCGTCATGTGGGATCAAGCTCGTGAAGCCGTAGAAAATGGCGACGATCGCAATATGGCACTTCTATCGTCAAGTCTCGTGGCAAATATAGGGGCTACGAAGCGATCGGTCGTTAACGGTTTCGTAGAAGTCCTGGATGGACCTACGGGTTTCATGATGATTTCCCGCGAAGCCCTGACCAAGATGCACGAACACTATCCGGAATTGAACTGCAAGAATGATCACCAAAACAGGGACTTTGATGAATACTGTGCGATTTTTGATTGCATGATTGACCCCGATAGTAAGCGATATCTATCAGAAGATTACGCATTCTGTCGTCGTTGGCAACAGATGGGAGGTAAAATATATGCGGATTGCAATACCACATTAGGACACGTGGGTAATTTACCATTTTCTGGGTGCTTAAATGATAGGCTTAAGGCTTAAGATCACAATATAGCCAATGAAGGTTACTACTGTTATCGTCACGCGAAGTGGTTCGTGTCATGTGAAGACACTTCATACGATTCTTCGTATGAATATTCAGTGTATAAAAAATAACATACAAAACCAGATCGTATTCGTTAATGATGATCCTTATGCAAAAGCTGACGCCATTCAAAAATACGTCAAGGATACCGATCGTATCTTTTTTATCGACTTTGGTATTCAAGTAGACGACGAGTCTGTTTCACATGTTGTTAGTAAGCGCGACGATTACCATGTTATGGTGTTTCCAGGTGTGATTGAAGGTATTGACTGGGATATGTTCAAGGATAAGATATCGAAAAAATCTACAGAACCCACGCATCAAATGGCTCTTAACTTCGATACCGAAATAGGGAACCTGGTTTCGGAAAATATGTACACGGTGAGGACAAGCTCCGCGCGAGCTTGGTTTATGATATGTAAACCCACTCTCAAATATATCAAATGTCGTCGAACTGGAAAGTTAAAAATTAGTCCTAAGTCGGCTACGATGTTTGAAAATTTCAAAGAAAACGGAGTCAAAGTTGTCGCGTTCACCGGCGCCCGACTCACTTTTACATACCCCCACGAGTGTATCGGAAACATCGTCAACTCGGCCGGCGTTAAAGCTAATTAAAGATTAAACCAAAAACATACGTATAATGCAACGTTTATCTGTAAAGCGTGAAGATCCCCTTTACAAATACACGCTCGATTTCATGGAGCACTATTGGGGTACTAAGGGTAAAGGTATTTTCCCAGGTAGTCAGCCAATCTCCATCGAATATCGCCATTTTGATATCTTAAAATCCAATCCATACGTCGTATGCGAGAAGACGGACGGAGTTCGTTTCATGATGCTCGCGTTCACGTTCGATTATAAAAAGAAGACGATTTTTGTAAATCGCGCCTTGGAGATGTTTGATTGTCCATTGAACTTTCGAAAACCCGTGTACGAAGGCACGATTGTCGAGGGTGAGATGTACGGTGATACCTTCATGATGTATGACATGCTCATGAACTGCGGGGAAATGATAGGTGGTCAGGGGTTTCTTACTCGACTCGATCATATGGAAAAATTTAAAAAGATGCTCATGAGTCTCAAATACGACCCGATAAAACTGGCGCTGAAGACGTTTCATTTAATGTCCGATTATCAAGAGTTTATGGATAATTACCTGCCCACGGTGCAACAGGAGATTGATGGCCTCATTTTTACACCTATTAATGATACAGTAAAAACTGGTACACATGAAACTATGTTTAAGTGGAAGCCTCGGGACAAGAACACGATCGACTTCCAACTAAAGAGAAAGGGTGATTTATGGAGATTATACGTACAAGAAAGGGGTAAGTTGATGTTTGAGTCGGAGATTCGTGATGATTGGGTTCCTCTCAAGGCTCGAGAGTTTATGAAAGAGGATGCCATCATCGAATGTCAATATATGTTTCAGGATTCTCCTATGTGGTGGAAACCGATAATGCCTCGCCACGACAAAACGTTTCCCAACAGCCGACGAACGTTTTATAGGACTCTCGTGAACATTCGAGAAGATATCTCTATGGCCGATTTTCTAGACTGTAAACCATAAAGTAATAACTTCCCATATCGGGTGGGTGTTGTTCTCTGACGAATTCGTCGTTCAGAAAAAACCACCGATCTCGCTGCCTCGCAAAGCTTACATAATGCCCGTCGTGTTGGTGGCCCACGTGCATTGCGCATGCAGTCAATTTATAGGTGTGATTATCGAGAATTAGTTCGTGTATAATTTTAATATGATTTTTTACGTCGAATGATAACATGAATACGGGTGGTAGCTTTGAAAACATCATCCGCGTCGAAGCTGCGTTATGTTTAACGCCTTCATCGTCCACAAAATCTTCTAAAACATTCCAACTCGTACTCTCTTGAAGCATCTTTCCTATATCCGATCCTCTAGAAGTCATTAAATGAATGCTAAAGTCCTCTTCATTCAACGACTTCCCCGTAGGCCAAATCGTTTCTTGTACCTTTTTACCATAGAACCATTCTTTTACGATAGGTTGATGTTGTTCAAGTATGTCTATTATACATAATATAGCTTCTTGAACGTCGTGTTGTTCGTCGGTTTTAAACCGAGGAAATTTTCTTTGAAACGCGAACAAAAGCAAATCTAAATTCAGTGGAGTTTTATCATTCGACCAGTATTTCTGAACGGTGAGTTGAAAAAGAACCGTGAACATACATGCTCCTTCGCCCTTGTAAGAATCTCTTAAGAAGTAGTTCGAGACCTGCGGAAGGTTAAATAAGCATTGTATAGCGGTATTAAAATAACACGAAGTTCCCTCATTTATGAGACCTCTCATATTTTTATTTCGAAAGAAAACTTTAATTAGAGATTTGACACGTACTATTATTACAAAAATGTCTAAAGCTATTGGTATTGATCTTGGAACTACTTATTCGTGCGTCGGTGTATGGCAAAATGATAGAGTTGAAATTATCGCAAATGACCAGGGAAATAGAACGACCCCCTCGTACGTGGCGTTCACTGATTCTGAACGCCTCATAGGGGATGCTGCAAAAAATCAAACGGCTATGAACCCAAAGAATACCGTTTTTGATGCGAAGCGTCTTATTGGGCGTAAATTCTCAGACCCAAAAGTTCAGGAAGATATCAGGGGTTGGTCTTTCAAGGTGGTTCCCGGTGCGGCTGATAAGCCCTCCGTCGAGATTGATTTTAAAGGAGAAACGAAACGTTTTGAACCGGAAGAGATTTCGTCTATGGTGCTCACCAAAATGAAAGAGGTCGCTGAGATGTATATTGGTACCGGTATCAAGGATGCAGTCGTCACTGTGCCGGCGTATTTCAATGATTCTCAACGTCAGGCTACAAAAGACGCCGCAGCTATTGCGGGGTTGAACTGTCTTCGTATAATTAACGAACCAACTGCCGCAGCTATCGCGTATGGTCTCGATAAACATAAGGATGAAGATAAGAACGTGTTGATTTTTGATCTGGGTGGAGGCACTTTCGACGTTTCCCTTCTTAACATCGAAGGGGGTATTTTTGAAGTAAAGGCTACTGCAGGTGATACCCATCTAGGAGGTGAAGACTTTGATGCACGTCTTCTCCAGCATCTGTCCCAAGAATTCAAGCGCAAGCATAAGAAGGATATTTCTGATAACCCGAGAGCTTTGCGTCGTTTGAGAACTGCGTGTGAACGCGCGAAGCGAACGCTTTCTTCTACTACCCAATCGGCGGTCGAGATTGATTCACTGTACGAGGGTGTCGATTTTTACACGTCTATTACAAGGGCACGTTTTGAGGAACTAAACGCAGACTTATTCAGAAAGTGTATGGAACCCGTGGAGAGAGTCATAAAGGATGCGAAGATGGATAAGTCTATGGTTCAAGAGATTGTTCTCGTCGGTGGATCCACACGCATTCCTAAGATTCAACAAATGTTGTCCGAGTATTTTAATGGTAAGGAACTCAATAAGTCTATTAACCCCGATGAAGCTGTCGCATACGGTGCGGCTGTGCAGGCTGCCATTCTTTCGGGTGTAGACAATAGCGCCGTACAAGATCTACTGCTTCTCGATGTAACCCCTGTTTCTATGGGTATTGAAACCGCTGGAGGAGTGATGACTAACCTCGTAGACAGAAATACCACGATTCCTACCAAGAAAGAACAGGTCTTCTCTACCTATTCTGATAACCAACCATCAGTTCATGTTCAGGTATACGAAGGTGAGCGAGCACGCGCGGCTGATAACCACATGCTAGGAAAGTTTGATTTGAATGGTATTACTCCCGCACCCCGAGGAATCCCACAAATTGCCGTGACGTTTGACATTGATGCGAACGGTATTCTTAACGTGAGTGCTGAAGATAAAGCATCTGGAAAGTCCGAAAAGATTATCATCACGAACGACAAGGGACGTCTCTCGAAGGATGATATCGAACGTATGGTAAACGACGCAGAAAAATACAAGGAGGAAGATGATACGTATCGTAAGAAGGTGGAAGCTATTAACGCATTCGAAGCGAACGTATTCGGTGTAAAGGGTGCGACTGAAAAATTAAGCGAGGACGACAAAAAACTCGTAGAAGATAAGGTAACTGAAACTATTTCATGGATAGATAACAATAGATCTGCAGAACTCGACGAAATTGAGCACATGCAGACAGAGTTTAGGGAATTCGTTGACCCCATTTTTTCCAAGCAAAAATCCGAACCCGAGCCCAAAGCAGATACTGGACCGGAAATTGAAGAGCTTGATTAATCGCACCTAAGTAATTTAAAGATTTCAGACAAAATAAGACTGTAAAGATGAACGTTCATTCCCTCACCGACACTGTTTTTCCTCTTGTTAACCAATACAAAGATGAAGAATATATCGAGTTAGAATTCCGTCTCGGAAAGTTCAACGGTACCATGTTCGACACGAATATTGGTAAGCCTATGCACGATTACATTATGCATGGACTTTCTAAATATACAGGTTGGGATCGTATCATCGCTTCCGAGGAAGAAGTATTCTATCGCAGCAGTGATGGTGTACGCATTTCCGTCGACTCTGCAACGGGTGATGAGGTTATCGTCCAAAAAAATCGAATCAAGAATCATGATCTAAAGCATTTAGGAAATGTACCCTTTGATATTCGTTTCAGTGTCTCAAAAGAGATTCCACTGCCAGAAGATACCGAACGTGATATGGATAAAAAGAAAACTAAGAAGCGTGTATCTTTCATTCGTAAGAATGTATCGATTGATATGACGATCGTGAGTGGTGATAGCCACGACATGGACTCAGAAGATTCGATGTCGTATCAGATGGAGTTCGAAGCTATTGACGCTACTTCTTGTGAAACGAAAGATGACCTGTTTAAAGTTATTCACAAGATTAATGATGTATTTAATATGTTGGGTACTAACAGATGATAACATTCCTGTTTCTCGTTGTATTATTCATCATATTACACAATGCAAGTCAAAATCAAGGGGAGGAGGTTGGTGTACTTGGGTATAAAACCAGGTTTTTTCATGTTTCCGCAGGCGCGTCGAAGCGTACATACGAAAAAATGAAATACGATGGCGTGCATCCTGACCAATTGAAGGAGTTTATCGCGTTAGAAGATCAGTTTATGCGCTTGGTTCGGGTGGCTGTGTGTACAGGGGTTTCGCGGAGGAATCAAGGGTATGCTTTATCTGATGAAATCAAAGAAAAATTTAAACCGTACGATTTTGAGTACCACGTGACACTCTTAAAACAAATAGCCGAACCACATAAAATTATAATTCAAAATATAAGATGTTAAGCATATACAATAACGCACGTCGATGCGGTCCAGGTGTCATTCGGGTAATATTGTCAAACATGTAGACGACTAGCCACGTGTCGTCCAATCTTTCTCTATTTTCATCTATCCAATTGCGTTCATCGGCTGCATCTACAAATTCCCATGAACATAAAAATTCTCGCTCGAGTTTACCCATTCCCCATTCATTATCCGAGTCGCGTTCTTTGCGTATATACGCGCAAATAGTATAAAAAACACTGTCGAGGAGTGTTTCGCGTATACGTTTATCCCAACGAGGATGTTCTTCGTCTACGCGAAACTCACTATGTCTATATACCGTACTGACGTGATCAACAAAGAGTTGTCTACTATCATTCATGTATCTATATAGCGACTATTCTTTATAATTGTTCTACCACCGTACCCTTGGGGAAGCGTGGGGAATTCTTTTTCTTCGGAGGTGGTGTGGCCACGTTCATCACGTTTTCGAGTTCCTTGGCGAGGTTATTATTAAGGTTGTTTAACTTATTATTCAACTGTTTCGTACGCTGAAACTTCCATGTACGCACCGTATCACGCTTAACCTTATTAACATTGGTTTTAAAATGTAATCCATTCTTCTTATTCTTTTTGAGATTGAGGGCGTTGATCACCTTTTTCATATCCGCGACATCCGAATTTAAAGAAGGCATAACATTCTTATACTTCTTTAACCATCGCTTACCGTATAATTCCCTGATATCTTCCTTGATAGTTTTATTTGTTAGACGACGCTTATCCATCTTCTTTGCTATATTCGCCGTTCTTTTAGCAGGTTCTATCTCTTTAGGCTTTCTACCCTTTCTCTTAGGGGCTACGGGTCTAGGAATTTGGAGCTTTTTACATAACGTGTCCACAGTATCGCCGTCAATCACACTGATACCTCGAGCGATGGCTATTTGCACGAGTTCCTCCTTCTTGTGTGCACGGCACGGTTTATTACCAAGTTTAAACGTTCCAAACGCCCGATTCTTGATCTTCTCACAAATGGCGGGTTTTGTCGTCTTACTCGTGATGTCAACGATACCCATCTTTTCCGCGACTGCGACCAGCTTTGGTCGGGCGACAGTTAGACATTTACGTGGACCCACCCGTATACCATTTTTACCATTCTTCGAATTCGATTTATTGAAGTATTTGATATTGGTATTCTTATCGTTCATTGCGGTGGTTACATTCTTCGGGCGAGCGGTTTTCTTAACAGCTACCCTGTTCATACCTGTGTTCACAGATTCCTTCATCATACCCATAACCCACATAGTCTTTACTAAGTCGTATCCTATGGGGTTGTATGCATCGTGTAAGGCCTTAACAGTCTTAGCACCCATAATCTGTATTTTACCGGATCTAAAGAGTTGAAAATTATTTCCATAATACGTCATCTTTAAAGCGGGGCGAAGCTCGGGTTCATAATCGATATTGCGAGACTTGGCGAAAGCCTGTGCAACCATGGTTAAGTTAATAACACCTTGTGTTTGAAACGTACCTACAAGTGTAGAGTAGCGAATAGGGTTGTATAAAAACTTATACTTCGACGCATAGTTATCCACTATGAATTTACGAATCATCTCTGGCTGCCTCGAGTTGTTATTGATGATACCACCCGCAAGTTGCATCTTACCGTTCGTATAAATTTTAGCCAGCAGTTTTTGCTTCTTACCTCCTTCATACACGAAACCGTCGATTTGAGCGACGAAGTATCGATGCCTGTTTTTCGCATTTTTATTCGGTACGACTGTAAATGTATGCTTAGCTCCTATTTGCATACGCCCGTATAACAGTTTAATCGCGCTTATCTCTATTTCGAAATTAGACCCAGGTGTGATGGGGCGTCTTTTAATTGGTTTCTTATACAGAATTTCCGCGACGTTTACGTTATAGTTACCCTTCTTAGCATCTAAATTGACCATACCGTTAAAGACACTCATTTGAAGAGGTGACATTTTCATTTTTGAAAGGTTCGCAGCCTTCAGTTTATTACCAACCATTCTATTTATTCTCGTTTGTATATTGTTTTGTTTGAGTCTGGTAGCGTTGACCCTTAGACTATTTTTTTCGCGGTTCGTGAGATACGGGGCCTGTCGTATCAAATTTTGGGATGTAGTTGGTGAAACATTATTTTTTTCAAATTCGTTGAATAAACCCATATATTAAGTAAATATTTTAATCGTCTAACTCCTGTCCATCTGTATCAACCATCGTCTGTGTCGAAATAGATGTCTCAACGTATACCTGTTGTTGCGGTACCACTTCTTGGGGGGTTACGTTTACGACATCGAGACCAATAACCCACATAGAGTTCCTATGCTCTGTACCAGTCTTAGGTTGGTGTTGAGTTATACCGCATCTCGTATACAATGTATTTTCATCTTCTTTCAGCTTTTCCACGCCGATACCACGCTCACCAAATGGACCCGCCCATATATCAGAATTGATCGTTCGCGACTTACCCTCTTTCATACAGAAAGCGGCAAACTCGTCTTTGAAGAAAGATAGGGGACACTTCTTATCTTCACCATACTCAATGTGCGAAGATTCCATGAAACTCAGTAGAGGACTGACTGCCGCTGCAACCTGTGTCTTAACCTTTTCGAAGTAGGGTGGAAGAATGTTCCAAATGGCGTCGTTTTTATGTGCCTGTGCCTTCTCGAGATACGCCCTCACACACTTTTGCAGGATGTTTGGAAGTTCCTCTTCGAGCCTATCTTCCAGGGTCGGATCCGCTTCCTTAACTTTCTTCCTAAAGTCAACTGTAATCAAACGTCGCAAAACGCTACCGGAGTTGTCTCTCCACCCGGGAATCTCGTTACCACCCAGAATACCCGGAGATTTCCACACGAAAGTTTTAGCCTTCTCGTGTTTCACTGCAATCGAAACATCTTCACCAGACACTACAGACTGAAACTCTGCCTGTTCAAGTGCTAAATCACCTTTGATCTCCGGTGCAATAAACATATAGGAATCGTAAATAGAAGACAGACCAAACTTTCTTTCCACGTTATTCGAAAGTGTTCGCACATCCTCTGTTGTATAAAATTTGCGACATACTTTCGTAATAATAGTCGATTTACCGGACTGCGCGACCCCCTTTAGGAAGGGGATGCATTGCCATTTATCGATCTCATTTACGTCATAACACAGGCGCCCGCAAAGAACATAGATCCATTCGATTACCTCCTTTTCGAACTTTTGGTACTTTAGGATCTTATCGAAATTGGGTGTAGGGATATTCCTCCAGTCGGTATCGTTATAGTTGTTGAATTCCCGATTGAAGTATTTGCAGCTGACGATAGTCCGATCGAGTGTCTTAAACTCCTTTGACGTATACGGGTAGAAAATAGCCCGGTAATGTTTGTCTTCTTCTGTAGACTTGTCAGGTACAAGCTCCTTGCCGATGAAAATACCATTCGTGAAAGACCATACCTGTCGATGCTTCTTAATTTCAGGAAATTGCATATCTCTCGTCTTAGAAAGATGGCGAATAAGATCGCTGTGGGTAGAAGGACTCATAGTCATATTTTTCCATAGTTCATACCATTGCTCCTTTTTACCGACCGAATATACGTAATCTTGAATACTTTCAAATACTTCCCATGCCCGGGTACTCGCCCCATCTTTTGTTTTAATCTCCCTACAACACTGCTCTTTGTATCTCTTGATCTGACTATCATATAAATCCTTCAATAACTGTAACATAGCCTGTTGAAAAGGTTTCAATTCCTGAACATCCTTAATCGTAGATGCCCTGTAAATAGATGGGTCGGATTCCGGGTCCACGGGTACGGCGTTGGGGTTATTCGAGAAATCGTGTATACGATATACACTGAATGTTACTCTCCATGCATCTTGAATGCGGTCGATCATCCTGTTAATACGAGTAGCCAGTGTAACTTCTTTGATTTCGTCGTCATCGAAGTCACATTCATTATCCTTTTCCAGGGCACATGAGCGGTGATACGCTTCGCATAAACGATCTATCATGAATGTACGAGTGCGTTCAACTTCACCGATATCAATTTGTATGGGTAGACCTTTTTCCCTTGGTTGGGAAGGGTCGAAAAATAGGTCAAACCCTATGTTAAGAGACTCTGATGCACTGAGCTTGTCGTTAATTTTCAGCTTTTTTTCAGAGGGCTGGATGATTACTTTCATGAGTTGATCTATGTCCATTTTCATAATATTCTCAGTCCAGAAAGTGCTATTATGATCATGAAGATTGTATGTGTCGTCTATGACGTGCATTGTCTCACCGGACCCCTGCATTTCTAATATTAGGATTCATTTTTCTAAGCCTCATTTTTCTTCTGAAGAATGCCGAGGAGTTTGATAAAAATTTTATTCTGAATTTCCATCTGTTGCCCAATGTATACTAGAGCAGTGCACACAGTGTCACCCTCGGGGGTGGTAAGAGTTTGACCAAGTAAATTTTCCATGGGTGAAAAATCGTCATCATCGGGAAAATCCTCAGGATCGTACTCGGTGAGGTCGACCTCCTGGTCGGGTAAAATTTCAGATTCAGATTCAGATTCGGTCTCGGTTTCGGGCTCGATAGTCTCAGGCTGTGTAGACATTTATGATAGGTTGAGGAAAAATCACGTGCGAAATTTCGCACTTTACCTGAAATTATTTTCTCTGCGTATAGTACAACAACATACAAAATGGCGGGTGGTTTAATGCAACTCGTGGCATACGGCGCACAGGACGTCTATCTGACAGGTAACCCCAAGGTTACATTTTTCCAGGCGGTTTACAAGCGCCACACTAACTTCGCTATGGAGAACATCGAGCAGACCGTTAACGGTACTGCCTCCAACTCCGGCCGCGTTTCCGTCACCATTGCTCGCAACGGTGACCTCGTCTCCGACATGTATGTCGAGCTTAAGGCTAAGGACACCGTCGTGCTCACCTCCGCCGACGCCGCCAACGACGACTGCTGGGCCGCCGAGCGTGCGATCAAGGACGTCGAGTTATCCGTGGGTGGACAGCGTATTGACAAGCACTACCAGCGCTGGTGGAGGCTTTACTCCGAGCTTTACCTCGATGATTCCAAGAAGGCCACTTGGGGTAAGATGACTTCCCCCGCGGTCGACGATGGTCAGATGTTCCTTCCTCTTATTTTCTTCTTTAACCGCAATCCCGGACTTGCTCTCCCACTAATTGCTCTGCAGTATCATGAAGTCAGAATGGATTTCGATTTATCTTCCGATTTCTCACTGTATACCGATAACAGCACCTTCAAGGTCTGGGCTAATTACATTTACCTCGACACTGAGGAGCGTAGGCGATTCGCGCAGAAGGGTCATGAGTACCTTATCGAACAAGTCCAGCACACTGGCTCCGACGCTATGGCCGCCGCCGGTTCCACGAAGCAGATCCGCCTCTCGTACAACCACCCGGTCAAGGAGCTGGTTTTCTGCGCCGACCGCGGCGGGGTCGGCCGCGCCAACCTCTGGAACTTCACGTCCTCCACCGAGGTCGTGACCACCGACCCTGCTGGCGTCCTCGGTGCGCTTGGTGACGGTCTCGTCATCGCCCCGGGCTCTTCGGGTGCTCCCATGCTTAAGGTGGCCCACGGTGGTAACACCTGGTCCGAGGAGGCCGACGGTCCCGTCGACACCTTCAAGCTTGTTCTCAACGGTCAGGACAGGTTCAAGGAGCAGACGGGTAAGTACTTCAACGCCGTGCAGCCCTACCAGCACCACTCCGGTTCCCCCATGCCCGGTGTGTACGCGTATTCGTTCGCCCTTAAGCCCGAGGAGCATCAACCGACCGGTACCTGCAATTTTTCGCGTATAGATAACGCTCAGGTCGCTATCAAGACCAAGGGTAGCGCGGGCACCACGACGAACCTTAACATGTTCGCCGTGAACTACAACGTCCTCCGCATCCAATCGGGTATGGGTGGTCTCGCCTTCTCTAACTAAATACTCATACGAAGTATTTCATAAATATTATTAATTCACTTTTAAAAATTGTTCTTACACATTTTTTAAAAATGAAGGTTCAATACATTTTTGACTCCCCCGACTTTTTGTAACGCCTTTTTTTGTTCCAAATTTCGTAAGGTGTCCGACCGGTCGGATCAGTCGAACGTGCAAGAAGCATTCTCGTCGTCCCATGCATCTACACTGTTACATGAAATAGTACCCCCAAACAGTTCATACACCCAAGACCCGTCTACGAGTTCATCTTCGATAAGTTTTTCTTTTAATTGTTTAAGTTCAAGCATATTAATAGACAGAAGTTCCTTTGAACGTTTATAACATTCCGATACAAGATCACTGATTTCCTTATCGACCATTAACGCGGCTGTAGGTGACAGGTTCCTATAATCGAAGTTGTTAATACCTAGACCATACGTGGTAACCATTTCTCGAGCGATGTTATACACTTGGGCATAATCTGAAGAAGCACCCGTGGTGATATTATCAGCCCCGTATATAAGTTCTTCGGCTGCGCGTCCACCTAGAGCTACGACCATCTGATTCTTAAGATACTGTTTTGTGTAAAGAGCCGATTCTGCATTCTCTTCCGAAGGCTGAAAGAAAGTCACACCACCGGCTGCACCCCTAGGAATGATAGACACTTTACGCACACGATCGTACCCCGGAATGACTGCACCCGTGATAGCGTGCCCCGCTTCGTGAAAAGCGATGACCTCTTTTTTATGACCCGTAAAAGTTGTATCACCCTTTGCACCTACTATCAGTCTCTGGTATACATCGTCCACTATATCTTCCGTGATAGTACCATCTCCATCTCGAACCCCCCGAATAGCACATTCGTTCAATAAGTTAGCGAGTTCAGCACCCGAAAACCCTGTCGTCTGTTTCGCGAGGGATCCAAGACTTACACTTTTATCGAGTTTCTTACCTCGAGCGTGTACTTTAAGAATCTTCTTACGACCCCCAACACTTGGTAAGCTGACCTGAATCTTGCGATCGAATCTACCCGGGCGAAGAAGAGCTTCATCTAGAATATCACTTCTGTTAGTAGCTGCTATGACTACGATTCCCGTGTTTTCATCAAATCCGTCCATTTCTGTAAGAAGTTGGTTGATAGTCTGTTCACGTTCATCATTACCCGGCATGGGTCCAGATGCACGCTTTTTACCCACAGCGTCGATCTCATCTATAAAAACTATACACGGTTGATTCATTCGCGCTTGTTCAAAGAGTTCACGCACACGCTTAGCACCCACACCTACAAACATTTCAACAAAACTCGCCGCCGAACACTGAATGAAAGGGACACTGGATTCGCCCGCGATCGCTCGAGCGAGTAGAGTCTTACCAGTTCCAGGTGATCCCGAAAGAAGAGCACCTCGGGGGATTTTGGCTCCACTGCCCAAATAACGCTCGGGATTCTTAAGAAAATCAACGATCTCTTCGAGTTCGTATTTAGCAGAATCTATACCTTCAACATCGGTGAATCGGGTTTCTATACTTTGTTCCATATCAAAATCAGCTGATTTAAGAAAGGGGTTAGGCATTCCCATTCCACCACCGTCTTTACTTCCAAAAATGGCACGGAACATGGTAAAAGCATATAAGATGAAAAATGCTATAATTACATTTTCGGCGAGATTTTGTGGTTGAGTAGTATCTATATTGATATTAGCTTCACTATTGATAAGTGTCTCCCAGAACTTATCAGATTGAACGATCGCGACATCTCCGTAATTTCCATCCTTTTCCGTGAAAATCGCGATATTCTTAGAGGGTTTAATCAACACCTGAGGAAGCTCTTTCTTTTCTAGACTTTTCATAAATTGGCTATACGATTTCGGTTTATACTCTGATTGGGGTGACTTGTCTACCTTAATATTGGGTGCACGAAACAAACGCGGTACAGATAGACTCACAACAGGACGCATCTATATTATATATTGAATTAAGTTTTAAGCAGCTTAAATAAATAGACCTATAATATAACATAATGACAAGTTCTTTGGGTGTAATCGGATTGGGTTCTATCGGGAAAAATCTCGCACTTAACATTCAAGAGAAGCAGAAATTGCACGTGTATAACAAGACGCACTCTAAGGTTATCGCATTGGAAGAACAATCTGAGAACGTGTTTGGACATGAGTCCATCGTTGAAATGGTCGATGCTATGAAATGGCCGCGTGTTATCTTTACAGCTCTTCCTCACGGGGATGCGACAGATGATACTGTTAAAATTTTACTCAAACATTTGAGACCTAATGATACAATCATAGATTGTTCAAACGAATTCTATAGGGTCTCTAGAACCCGTGGGTCTAAATGTAAGGTTCGGATGATAAATTATTTAGGGACTGGACTTTCTGGTGGTACCGTCGGCGCTCGTGAAGGTCCAGCTTTCATGATAGGCGGAACTAGGCATGCATACGAGATGACTAAGCCCATCCTTACAAAGATATCTAACAGACATACATACATGGGCGAAGATTTTGGTGTTGGTCATTTTACAAAGATGGTTCATAACGGTGTGGAATACGGAATGTTACAAGCTGTAGCAGATTTATATTCCTATTGCGGTCATGATGATACACGTATGAAAGCTAGTCTAGAAAGGGCTATCGGTACAGATATGGATGGGTATATTGTGCGATCAGCTTTGAAAGTACTCGAGCAATACGAGATGGATAAGATTTCTGATGTCGCAGAAATGAATAATACTGGGTTGTGGTGTTCTCAAGCTGGTTTTGAATATGAAATTCCTACACCGGTTATTAATTCAGCTGTTAATACTAGAATTACGAGTAGATACGTGAAGTCTATTCAGACCAAGCAACATGCGACTTCTGCCTTTGCACCCATTTGTGGAATGAATACACTGCGATTTACATTCGCTGCTTCTCTTTTAGAGGGGTTTGATCTCATGAAAACACGTAATACTCATAAACAGAGCGTGGTTAATGCGTGGTCCAGTGGTACCATCATCGAATGCCCTCTTATCGCGGAAGACCTATACGATATTATGGATAAACATATTCTAGATGCGCGAATTTTTGTGTTACATTGTATGACCGCGGGTGTGCCGTGTCCAGCTGTGCAGGCGGCTGTTATTCAATACGACTTTATACATCAACAGAAAACTTCAATGTCATTTATTATGGCGCAACGCAATTTGTTTGGACAGCATACACTTATTGAAGTATAAAAAATAAACACATTTTTAAAGTATGATTAAGAAATTGATTGACATGTTGTTAAAAGTAGAAAAACCCGTACTAGGCCGGTGGTCACTTAAAAATTGTAGTGAGATGTCGGCATCCATAAATTCTGTGTATCAGAATAGAGATCACTGTGGAGATACGATATGCAAAACACCAAAACGAGCTTCGGAATATCCTTCCACTCCTAACAATATAAAAGATAAACGATAAGTAAGAATATGCTCGAGATTTACACAGATGGAAGCTGCCTCGGAAACCCGGGACCCGGGGGGTGGGGCGTCATTTCGCGAGATTTTAAACTAACCGGTGGATCTCGAGAAACTACTAATAATATTATGGAAATGACAGCGATAATAAGAGGGTTGGAACACATTAAAAAATGTGGTATTAACGAAGTGCGTATTTTTACGGATAGCAATTATACGAAAAATGGAATCACTTCGTGGATAAAAAATTGGAAGCGTAACGGATGGCGCACTGCATCTGGGTCCGCGGTAAAAAATAAAGAACTATGGAAAACTCTCGATACACTTGTTCAGTCTATAAAAATTGTAGAATGGCGCTGGGTAAAAGCTCATAACGGAAACGTGCAAAATGAACTTGTCGATAAATTGGCGCGTTCAACTGCCTATGAATTTCAGAATAATCTGAACATACCATAGGCACAGGCCGTTATGTCTGATAAAATTTCACTGGATGAACAGGTAAACTGTTTATGGTGTGAAAAACAAGAAAAATTACTAATACGCTGGGCAGAAAAGGCCGCCGGGTATAGGTGGCTTCATAACCACTCTCGTCTATTTTTTAAGAAACAAAATGACTGGTTAGCATACCCTTCGATTGTAATTGCATCGATAACAGGTGTCGGTGGTTTTGCAGTGTTAAATCCAAGTGGTAACGCTAATACAAGTAACGATACCAGAACGCGTATTATGATCATCCAATATTTCTTTGCTTTTTTGAATGTTTTGGCGGGGATTTTGACGAGTATATCCAAATTTAGTCAGAGTTTAAGTCTTTCAGAAGGGCACTCTGCTATGTGTGTACAATGGTCCAAATTCTATAGAAATATTGATATGGAACTGTCATTAGATGTAAGGCATAGGGCAAATGTCGTAGAATTTGTAATGAAGTGCAGGGAAGATTATGATCGACTGCTAGATGAAGCACCTGACATCCCCGCAGTTTCTATACAGGCATTCCAAGTTCAGTTTCCCAATAAACCCAATAAACCAGATGTGTGCAATGGACTCAGTATCGTTGTGAACGATGAAACAAATTCTGTTATCGCTTCAAAACGAGCTGTTAATAGATGGTTAGGAGCTTTTTCAAATATAAACAAAAGGAAAAGTAAAGACGTGTCGTATCAAGGCGATGAGCTTAACAGGTTAGACTCTGTATGATCTCATTGGTCTTGTCGTACATCTTCTCGTGGTACCTGCTGGTAAACCCTTTCTTCAATCGTCCGTTTTCGATCACGTTCGATTTAAGAGAGTCCCATAATTCGAGTCGCTTCTCAAGAAACTCTTTGAACCTTTCGGGGTCACTAGTAGATTTATAATGAATCTTTTCACTATTCATAGCCTTTTCAATTGCACTTTTTTTCTGTTCGTTATAAATTTTCACGCGTTCGTTGTATGGTACCGACACGAATATAACCTCTTGTTTCTTACTCATTTGTATTTATTTAGTAGATGTTCTTTATGTATGATTAAATTGCATGGGTTCGAGGGTGAGAGTTTCTCCCGATGTTGTGTCCATGAAAATCCACGCGAATACACCATGTATGACCCACGAAATGCCTAGCATGACCTTTAAAGCCTGTGCCTCTCGTGAAACCTGTATGGTATCATTCAAAACTAGTCTGTGTTCGTCTTCAATTTCATGCCATTCTTCACGAAGATCGTGAAGCTGATTAATGAGGTCTGTAATTTCTTGATCCATAGTTTAATATGACGTCTATTCTTTATACACGAACTCCTGTGTGTGGTCTACAGATAAACGTACCTATCAAAGTAAGTCCTAATAGACCCAGACCCAGTATACCTGTTTGTATGTTATTATCATATCATATTAAAAAATCGCGAAGTGGTTTTGTGAATCTGGGCTGAAAGTGTATTCCGGTTTCTTTGGTTTCGACTCTTCCCGACGCGCCCATTCTTTCCTGACATCTACAGGTGTTGTGTATATATCCATCTTCTCTATGGGTATAGACGGATAATCATATTTATCGGGTGGATCACGTAAGGTATGACCACCTAGTATAAATAATATCCAAAGTATGATCGATATCCAGATGTATACCGACATTTAATATATACACGAAAAGAAATCTCAAAATTTTCTTCGCTCATAGTAATGAAGGTAACACTCAGAAAGAGTCCAAATCCTGAAAAAAAATACAGAGCCACTTTCGAGGATGGTTCGCATGTGGATTTCGGTGGCGCGGGGTACTCGGATTACACTATTCACAAGGATCCATCGCGTATGAAGAGATATCTCGCACGGCATGGACGTATGGGTGAAACATGGACTAAATCCGGTTTAAAAACTGCTGGATTTTGGTCTAGATGGTTACTGTGGTCAAAACCTAGTATGCCTGGAGCTAAGCGACTGATGTCCTCGCGTTTCGGTTTGCGATTTGTCTAAGACCACGGCGGTTCAGGTTCTTCTTAAGTTGTGATATAAGATTCGGGGGCATTGCGGGACCACGTGCTACCGCGCGCGCCATAATAGGACGCCTCATAGGTGGAGGTGGAGGGGGAGGAGGTGGAGCCCGTCTCATCATAGGACTTGATTTTTTTGTAGCGCATGTACACCTATTCTTAACGAGTTGTTTGCATGTGCGCATAGTAGCGGCAGCTTGAGTTACGCGATTTTTCATTGCAGCTAAATTGCGTAAGTTAATCTCCTTTCGTAAAGCCTCGTTGGTCTTTTTTACACGTTTACCTTGGCTGTCTCGAGTTAAACGAATACCTTTTCCGCGAGCTTTTGTTCTTATGTCAACCATTTCTATATACCGAGATTAAAAAAAGTGATCGGTTCTATAAAGTTTAGCCTGATACGCGGCAGCCTTACCCAAAACACTCACCGATTCGTTTCCGTACAGTTCTTTACATCCCAGGTCATCCATACAATCTCTTTCCCCGATCGTTACCGGTATAGAGTATATCTGATCCCCGGGTGTTGATGTGTAATAATGATATTGATCTCGGCGCCCTCTCACTTCTTTACCATACAATGGAAGCGTCTCTTCGTTTTCACCTAGAAGAACACCCATCTGTTGAACGTTTCCAGGTTTGTACATCTTAATAGGAGGATCTCTATATTCAGGTGCGCGACGCACACTCGCGATAGGCCGACGCGGGGGTATCATGGGTGTCGGGACGGGTACTCTAACGACCTTGGGATCTTGTAACTTTGTGATGAGATAAAAGATTGTTACGACAAGTACGAGCATTATAAGTAAACCGGTAGTGTTCGACTTTCCTTTCTTCATTTATATAACTTAGAAAAGATTCCAGAAAGATCGACACGTTCTGCGTATGGTATTCTTTTCAATTTATGTTGAACGAATAACCATAATGCCAGAAACAAAAATTTAGGAATAAGACCAGATGTAGTATTGTCAAGTTTATATATGGGTCCAATTAATCTTCCAAAAAACGTATCTTCTTTTTTGTTCCCTGTGAGTTTCATTTCAATCTCTGTAAGTGCGCACGTATCGTCGTTTGTCGCCCAATGAAAAAAGAGGAAAGGTATGATGAGTGAGTAAAGAGATAGAGTCACTTCATCTCCAACGAAAGGTATCACTATCATCGCGAGAAACAGAAGGACGTGAACGAAAAATATAATATTCATCTCTATTAGTATGGACAAAGAAAAGAAAAAGACCCAGTCCAAAGATAAGGTAAAGCGAATTTGGCATCCTTCACAAGAAAAGATATTGAAAACATGGGGTGAGGCGTCGGCCTGTTATAGATATATGCACAACCACGCGTATTTAGTCTTCAAAAAACAAAGTATGCGTTTTACTTTACCGGTCATCGTATTATCGACGATCACTGGTACCGCGAATTTTGCGCAATCATCTTTCCCTGAAAATATGAGAGCTTCAGCACCTGCCATGATTGGTGGGTTGAATTTAATTGCTGGTATAATTGCCACTATTATGCAATTTCTAAAAATTAACGAAATGATGGAAGGATGTAGAGTCGCGTCATTGCAATACGGTAAGCTTTCGCGTACAATTCGGTTAGAACTTTCTCTTCCTATTCAAGAACGTTCTTGTGATGGTTCTGCTATGATAGAATCGTGTAGAGCTGAATATGATAGACTCATCGAGCAGTCTCCACCTCTTCCGTATGCTATTATTCAAGCTTTCGAAAAACAATTCCCGGATGATTCCGAATTTTTTAAACCGGAGATTATGCATATCCAGCCTATAGACATGTTCATTTCGGAAGATGAGATGCGATTCGAATTACAAAAAGAGCTCGGAGCTATGCGAACAGGTGAATCTACTCCGATCAATACAGACGTTGAGGTGATTATCGATGGATCGAAATCTTCCTAGCTACGTACGCTAACATTATAAGTAGTATTAGATTAAAGAGTCCGATACATATCAAATAAGGAAAAACCTTTCTCTTGATAGGTTCTACGATCCTTGTCTGAAGTGTATCACTTTCCAAAAAAATATCTAAAGCTTGATCAGTGAACTCATCGGTCATGGACTCCTTCATTAAAATAATCCCACAAAAAAAGGAGCGACCACCGACGCTCCATGAAAAAGAAATTTCCCTGTTGGAAAAATACTTGGCACAGGGGGAAAATGTATTCATATGCGGACCCACTGGTTCCGGAAAAACGTTTATAGTAGACTGTTTACTCAATGCGAGTAATACAATCGAGCTACATTCGGAACTTTTTCAAAAGAAGAGTACCTTTTTGAACTTGATAGGAGACACGTCGTACCATATATTGATAGATGGGTACGATTCAAGTGTGTATGGTCATAAGCAGGTCATAGATAAGATTTCTGATATGAACGAGAAGCTTACAAAAGGGTCGGTGATTGTAACGTCTACGTCTATTCACATGTTACCAAATTTCAAACTCATAATCGTACCAAAACGCTCCCCGGATGCGATATTCTCACTGGAGTGCAGTAACCCTAGAGCACGCCCCGCCGCTGACAAATGTCTTGGGAATATACGAAACTTTTACGATTATATGAATTTTTCAGATGAAAAAGATATTTTTAAAACATCGAAGGATATAGTTATAGATATACTATGTCGTAAAGGTAATGGATTTGATACGAGTCAAACGGTGCATGAACACGGTCACGTGGTGGATGTTATCCACGGGAATTATCTACATTCAAACGATACCAACGTCGTACCAATCGCAGATTCGTTATCACTCGCAGATATTTATGACTCCGCGATGTATAAGGGTGAATGGGATTACATGCAATACTACGTATCTTGTGGAATGGCCGTACCCAAATATAATCTAGGGGAGCCACTGAAACCAGAAAATATACAACCCGGTAGCACGTGGACTAAATACGGTAATTATAAGATGCGGCATAATAAACTCAAAATTATTCAAGGGCGGCACACCACGAAATTGGGGGTAGAAGAGCTGGGGTTAATACGTAAATATGCGATCGCCGGAGATCTAGATCCTTTAATCGAATACAAACTCACACCTCTCGATTTTGACATCATGAATCATCTCGCACTTGGCAACAAATTGAAACCATCTGAAGTTGCAAAAGTTAAAAAGAAACTGCGTAATGTAGTCAATGAGTAACTCCGACAGTGAAGACGAGACTTCTGGCGACGATATTGTCCGTGTGGTAGGCTGTGACATTTATTACTATGGGGCTATAGACCGTGAAAGTATACTGACGTTCATAGAAGAGTTTAAAAAGTTGGAAGTTGACTTACTTAAAAAAGCGATCGAGCTTCCTGGGTACACACCTACAATTCAAGTTCATATTCATAGTGAAGGAGGTGATGTATTTTCAGGGTTAAGTGCTATGGACACTCTCAGATCTGCGCGGGTTAACGTGACGTGCATAGCTGAGGGTAACTGTTGTAGTGCCGCCACCTTTTTACTTCTCGGAGGGAAGAAGAGGCTCATGAGCCGACATTCATTCGTGTTGATTCACCAGCTCTCGACTGGGTTCTTTGGAAAATATAATGAACTCAAAGACGAGATGAAAACATGCAAAAAAATCATGAAAACCATAAAAGGAATCTATAGATCGGAAACTGAGATTCCTAAAGAAACACTAAACGAATTCATGCGCAAAGATATCTATCTCAACTACGAGGACTGTCTCAACTACGGGATCGTTCACGACGCCTCGTAACATCAAGAAATCGCTTATATAAAAAAATTACACCTAAGATGATCACCCCAACACTGATTGTATTCATATTTAAGGGAACCGTCGTTAACGGAGGAGGCTTAAGTCGCTCCATCCTTTGATAATTTACTACTGGTATCATTCCTACTACTAATATGAATACAATTTTTACTACCGATAAAAACAACAAGAAGCGCTACCTCGACATTCGTGTTGAAGAAATCAATGATGTCTGGTGCATCGTCAAGGCAACTGGTCATGTTGGGGGGAAAGAAGTTACATCCATGACTGAAGTACCCCTCGGTTTCGAGAGTGCGACGAAGCGTGCGAAGACCATGTGGAAGAATGCAAACACTAAGGCTACCACAGTTCTTCCTATGCTGGCGAATAAATGGGAAGATCGCAAGAAGTACATCTCCGAACCATTTTACGTGCAACCCAAGCTCGATGGTGTTCGTCTTCTGGTTTCTAAAAACGGTGGTATCTCGAGAACCGGTAAAATCATCCCCGGAACCGAGGTTCTTGGTAAGGGACTCGAGACTGGTCAATACGTCGACGGAGAGGCGTTTGACCCCAATCTTACCTTCGAGGAACTTACGAGCACGTTCAAAACTGACCCTCTCAAGCTCAAGTTCCACGTGTTCGATTTCTTTGATCTCAGAGCCGAAGCGCTCGCTCGAGACAAGATGACGTTCGAGCAGCGCTGGGAGTACGTCAAAGATTCTATCTACAATCCTCATTACGAATACGTGAAAACGACACTCGTAAAATCCAAGAAGGATCTTCCCAAGGTGCACAAGAAGCACGTCGAGGATGGTCACGAGGGTACGATGATTCGTGATCGCTTCAGTGTCTATGAAGTTGGACAGCGAAGCAACTATCTTCTCAAGCACAAGGATTTCCAGACCGAGGAATATGAGATTATCGGAGCCACCACGGGTCATGGTCGAGATGCAAATTGTGTCGTGTGGATGTGTAAGACGGAGGAAGGTAAGGTTTTCAGCGCTCGTCCCGAGGGTACATTGGAGGATCGTGAGTACAAGTATGCGAACAAAGATCAGTTCATTGGTAAGATGCTTACCGTTCGGTTCCAAAACCTGACAGATAAGAATGTTCCCAGGTTCCCGATCGGGGTTGCGATTAGAGACTATGAATAAATTGTTATAAACATGTAAATGAATCGAATTGCTATTGACGTTGATGAAGTTCTCGTACCGTTTGTTAGACCCATGGCCAAGTTTAAAAAGCTAAAAATGCCAACTGAAAAATGTAGATACGTGTACCGAGAAATGTTTGAAATAACAGAACCCCAGTCCCGGAAGATGGTAAGAGAATTTTATGATTCCGAGGTATTCGATGCACTCCAGCCTATCGATTCTTCTCAGGCAGTTCTTCGACTTATGCGACCGTATGTAGATAAGATGTATGTCGTCACCGGTCGTCACGACTGTGTCAGAGAGAAAACTGAAGATTGGTTAAATTTTCATTTTCCGGGTGTATTTGATGATGTTATTTTGACGAATAGTTTTACGACTTATGAAATACAGAAATACGATATATGTCACGCCCTTAATCTCGATACTATCATAGATGATAATGATACGACGTGTGGTATATGTAAACACTGGAACATGGATGCCTTTCACTTTGCAGGGTACAACGGCGAGGAATATGAATGGTGTACGAGAGATGACATAAGTGTTTTGAGTTGGGCGGACTTGTATAAGAAGCTACCCCAGAAGTTTATGGAATAAAATCTCAGTTTATAATAGATGTCTCGAACGGTAACTATTACTAAGACTGGTACTACACCCAAGACTGCTTCACCCAAAATTACACAGAATGCAGCGATTGGTAGAATGTTGAATAATAAGCTGGATATCAAGTCTAAGCGCGAACAGATGATAAATACGTACCTTACGTTTGCATATGAAATGCGTCCGGGTTTAGATAATCGTGTATTCTGGAAGTACGTTATACTTCTATTGTTTTCTATAGATCAGATCGCAGGGGTTATCACTAACAACACGAGTAGTTCTGAACTGTATGCGAAGATAGATAACATGACAGGTACAGTTTCCGATTCGGATCAGATATTCTGGTCCAAGACGTTTGAGACTATCGTGAAAAATTGTAAGCGTATCAATGCATCAACCTCCCGCCCCCTTTATAATCGTCTTCCCAAATTATAATTTCTGAGTATTAAGTAGAATGGGTTCCAAGTGCTCAGAAAAACCCATTTTCGTCGTTATAAAAGAAACCCCTTCAGGATACTTTTTCGATAACGATGTAACGTACAGTAGTCCATTTGCCAGTCACACGATATCACAAACGTCTGATATGACACACCCCTCCATTATTGTCAAGAGTAATTGGGGAATGGATAAAAGTAAAGCTATTACTCAATTGGTCACAGGTAACGCTGGTTTTAAGATTTTAGAGACTAGACGTAACAGTAATTTCCATAGAAGTTATCAAACTGGTGAATCCGTTGGTTTACTTTTCAATAATACACATGGTTATCGTTTGGGTCGATTTAAACCCTTAAGCGGTGAAGCTCCGTCTGTTGCAGAATTGGCTAATTTACTTTCCAATATTTCGAGATCTGCTAAGGATGTGAAGGTTCGTGGAAGTCCGTTAGAATACAAAAGATTACTCGATTATTTTCAGTTTTTGTTAGTGTCTAAGGTTACGGGTAATGGTGAGTTGTATCTCACGCGCCCAAATAATGTGAATCTTTTAGACGCTGTAAACGAAAGGAATGTCTCGTTAGAAGAGGCCTATATGACTTTATTCGACGGTGAATTATCAAACCGCACCATGTACAATACAGCTTATTTCGTAACCGGTGATCGTCCAGCGGCCATGGCTTCCGTCATTCGTCGAGTTCCGACGTTATTCCAAGAAAGCAAGGGTCAAAAATTGCATCTTATACCCGAAGGGGATAACTCAAGAATACGAAAATACCTGGTAGAAAAATTAACTGATCGGAGTCTTGGTTACACCGTTTCGGGTATGGGTATGCTTTCATTGGGTGAAGAGAATATCATATATAAAATGGATAAAATTGAGTGGTATCTCGATACCGAAAAGTTGTTCGATCGTCGCCTTGTATCTAGTAATGACGTGAGAGCCTTGATATTATTTTATTGGATTTTCAGCTACCCCGGGCGATCAAATATACCAGTTGTTGAAGCGTTCTTTGCAATAGTCGATACGTTTCATGATTTCAAACCTTCCGACCGTTCGGGTGGTAAAGGTGGTAATGGAAACGGTGGGTCCTTGTTCGGTACTCAGAATAATCGTGAACGTTTTAAGGCGAGAAAGGTGAATACTATAAACCTGAATAATGTTTCTAATACAAAAACAGCGCATAAAACGCTTGTGAGATTATTGGGAACTGATATCTACCGTAAAGTTAGTAGCGGATACGGTAACTCGTTAAAAAGTATCGTAAAGGGGGTCAATGGACGCACGGAATTGAAACCCGACGTAAAAGTGGGGCGATTTTTATATTTCGTGACGAGTCTATTTGGATCAGACTCCGGGTCACTCATAAAAGCGTGTGAAGAATTATCTAGAGATATACTCATTGCTATAGCTTCTAATAATAGTCCTCTATACAACCGTGGTCTACACTCCAACGCACCAACGAATCCTTTATGCCAAAGACTTGATTCGGAGAGTGCGTGTTTGGTTATAGATATGATGTTTGGTAGTTTACCAGATTGTTTAGCTAAATATAGCGTGTTTCATAATGTGGGTGTTTTAGATCCAGCGAGTAAAAGAATTTTATCATGGGGAGAAATCCCAAATGGCGTTGGGTGTATAGAGACTGGGGATGATATAAAACGAAGAAAGAGACGCGTGAAGGAAGCAAGACTCAGAGTTAAAAAACTTAAAAATACGAAAATGCAAGCAGCGGCCAAGGAACGGAGAAAGGAGAAAGCTGCTGAAACACGTATTCAACGTAGACAAGAAGAATTAAATCAGAAACGTCGCGAATCAAATGAACGTCAAAGAAAGCAACAGGAAGCTGCGCAGAGACGAGCCGCAAGTACGCGAGGTGCACCCGCACCAGCACCAGCACCAGCACCGGTCAAGTCACCATTTAAAATGAATAAATCACCGAGCAATATGAAGATGAATATTAGTAAAAAATCCCCCCCGAAATCGGCTACACGAAGAACACCGCTTCCACCAAATCCTTTCCGCCTCGCTCAGCGACGAATTTCAGCTGCACAAAATTCCCCCAGACCTCCTAGGTCTGTGAGGGATGCGTTAACACCCATACCAGAGACACGAGCAGAGAGTGCGGCTCGATCGCGTCGCAACGCACCTGCTTCGGCTGGTACTCGCTCGGCTTCTCGTCGCACACCCAGCACTACTCGATAATATGTTGGATTATGATAGATGAACAACAAAGAATATAATCGATTTAGGAGAGAAATAATGAAATACAAGAATCTTGTTAATCGGGATAGAATTAATCGCATTTCTAAACAGGTACAAGAGGGAAACAAAACGCGTAATCAGGGGTTAGTTGAAGCTTATAACGAAGCGAACATAGAATATAGAGCACAAATGACGGGCTACTATCCCACAATGGTGACGAAGCTTTTAAAAATGTTACTCAAACAAAGAATCATTACAGGGGGGCAGATGGCAAAACTTACAACTGATAGAGCTATGAGAGCATTTGTGCGAGAAGTGGCTGGGGAAGGTCCATCCAGACCTCCGTGCGTTAAAATACAAAATGCTAGAGGATGCTCTAATGCTCGTAAAGCTATTCAGGGCTTCGGAAGATCTACTAGGCGTGCCGTGGGGAGTGCCGTTAGTACACCCTTCAGAGCTGTGGGTAGTGCGGTGAGTAAAAGCTTGCGCAGGGGTACTTAAGTAAACCCCAATATATCAAAAAAATATACAAACATGAACACCCTAAATGAGACTTTCAAAAACGGAGCGGCCATCATGAGTCTCATTTGGAGCGTAGGAAAAATGCAAGATTGGGTGCAGCGTAATCAGTATTAAAGCGTAGAGCCGTTGAATAAATACAAAATGTTTACCATCACGTGTTCTAAGGTCCCGTCCCGTGTTCCAGTTTTTGAGACCCCCACTGAGCAGGCAAAAGCTCGGATAGCAAAGGCTGCAAATAACGATAAGAAGCGTAATAGACACTGGCGTCAACATGTATACTCACATCCCTCACAGGAAGAAATCGCGAACAGGGCACTCAGTAAAGGAGCTGAGAGAATTAGGGAGATGGAAATAGAGATCGAGAGGTATAAACAAGTGAACGCAAAACTCGAGAGACTCGCTAAATGGAATCTTCGTTCATCTCATTCCTCACTCAAAACTTCCGAAGAAATGATACAACTGCTTCAAGATACGTTCGGTGACGAGGCTTTTGAGAAGACTGAGGATGAGAAGTAACTCCGTACGTGTTAGGTCCGTTATATGTCATGCACACAGCTTCATCTTCAATAAATCCGAGAATAGATTTATACATTGATATTTAAACGTTTCTATGCTTTAGTTGCATTTAAATGAACTTAAGTCGTGACGTAAATATGTAATATTTAAGTAAATATGTTCGCACTCAGACAACCCACCTTTCGACCCACTCCCTTCCGCTTCAAGCCTAAGGTTAAAAAATCCGCAGCCAAGAGTTACTACGCACTCGATTATAGCAACAGTACAGTACTCGAAAAAGTTTCTAATCACGATCTTTTTCATGTCATAGCATTTCATAAAGCTGGACATGAAGAAGGAATTTATTCTATTACGGATACAGATACAGATGATATCCCCCGACACTTTATCGTAGCGTTCGTAACATTTGACGACGCGTATAGGTACAAAACGCTCTTAGAAGCTGATATGGATTCTTATTCACCTTATATTCAATATGCATCAAGATTTGAACTCGACCACGCGTGTAGTGTTGGTGGATACCATTGCAGAGTCGTAAATAAAGGGGCGCTCATTACTCCGCCCATGAGAACTGTAAAACTAACAGATTGGGAAATTCGTCAGTCTCTCCTAGATGGCAATTGGACTGTTGCACCTAAACCGGGGAATCGTCATGAATAACAATAGATTCCAAACTATTGGAACGACTCATGATAGGAGAAAGTCCACTAATGACGGGATTTCTTTTCTGTGCACATGAATGACGTTCCATGGAAGCAACAGTGTTAAATGTGGACCAACATATATTACAACGAACAGTACCGTATCCCCTGTTAATGCAAGTGTTAATTTGTTCCGTTGAATGGTATCCCATGTGGTTTATCAAACCCTGCATATCGGAGAATACAGAGCCACATAATTCACACGAACAGTCGAAGGGATGCGTGTATGCATCTGGTAGTCTCTTATAACGTTTTTTAAATAAAAAGTCTAAACACATATACCTCCCTGATATAATATTAAATGTGTTTTTCTGTAAATTGATAATCGGGATACATGTATCGTAATTTTTGTTTTTGAAACATAAATACGGTTATCTTCTCGTACACAGACATTGTTTCTGTCTTGAAACGAACAGTCCGCGCATCATGATCGACGCGAATTTCCATACCGTATGCACTAGGGTATTCTGGGGCGTCATCGGGTAATATGTCGTATAAATGTCTTTTTGCGCGTTTATCGTCGAATAGTAGATCCTCTGAAAGACTATTAGTGGATTGTGGTCGTATATGATTTTGTAAAAGGGTTATGCGCCTTAACGCTGGACCAATGCGTATTGGGTTCATCTTACATATTTAATGCGAGTACTTTTTATACCACTTTAAGATTCATGTTACGAGGTTTGTAGATTTTCTTCGCCATCCACGTCATGAAAACACCGACTTCCATGATAAGAAGTGCGTGGTGAAACATGACCACCCTCTTAGCTCGGTCAGTTTTCGGGCTAAAGTCACCGTATCCAACCGTACTCATCGTTGTAAATGCGAAGTACCATGGATCGGTGGAAGATTCCGTAAATCCAAACTCTTCTGGGTCGAACATATTCGCATATATGAATCCGAATATAAGTGTCGTAAATATCATTAATAAGGCAACGAGTATACCATCCATTTGTTATATGCAGACATTTAAAGTTATCCCGCGTACACTAACAAAGATGGAGTCCAAGCTACTTATCAAACGCCTTTCACCCGACGCGATTATTCCTGAGCGATCTGGATCAAGTGCCTCTGTTGGATACGACCTTTACAGTATCGTCGATGTTGAAATTCCCGTTCTAGCTAGGGGTATAGTGAGTACTGGAATCGCTGCGACGGTTCCCATCGGCTGCTACGGTCGCATCGCTCCTCGCTCTGGTCTCGCTGTTAAGAACGGTATTCAAACTGGTGCTGGTGTTATTGACCCTGATTATACAGGTGAACTCAAGGTGATCCTGTTTAATCATGGGCATGAAACGTTTCATATTAAACCTGGGGATAAGATCGCCCAGCTTATAGTAGAGAGGTGTGAAACCCCTGTAATCGAGATTGTAGACGAAATCGCATCCACTGAACGTGGTGAACGCGGTTTTGGTTCTTCTGGTTAAACATAAATAAAAAACTTAACACAGGTATTTAGTTAGCAAACGCAACGCCGGCCATACCGTCTTTTATCTTTAAAATATTGTAGTTCACTGAATACGCGCGAACGATGCTTCCGTTCCTGACCCCCGTACCAGTGAGGTTCAACTTTGCATTATCAATCCTACTGAAATTTAACGAACCTGAAGGCTGAGAGGCATTCAATTTTAAGCAGAAAGGCCACGTGAACGTAGACACGGTGCTGAGAGTCGACGAAGGGAGGGATGTGCAGTGCATCTCCGGAACGACGTTGTGATGGTAAACGGGGGACATTTCTTCGAAGAGGGTAGTACCGTTAATATAGAGAGAAGCCCGATCGAACGTGAAGTTAGTATCCCATTGACTGTTATCAGCAAAGGAAGAGACGACGTGGATAGCCTTGGAGGGGTGGTTGAAGTACGTGAGATCGACGTCAACATCATCCGCAGACATGGGTTGAAACTGTGTCTGGGTGATGAGGATCTCATGCTCATGCTCGACGACCATCTGACGCTCCTCGGAGTCGAGGTACACGTACGTCCCGTAGACCTTGGGGGTGGACTCCGGGGTAAATCCGGAGCGGCACTTAATACGTAATTCGACCTGATGGAACTGGAGTGCGGTGAGAGGAAGAGATTTAGTCCAATCCTCGGAGAAAAAGAAAGGGATGATATAATGATCGGCACCCGTACTAGTTCCCTTGGCGTTTTCAGAAACCTCATCAAGAGTCACGGCGCAAGTGGCCTTGGCGCCATCCTGCTTGTAGAGTAAATTGTGGACACCCTGAACGAAAAGAGCGTCGAGACGGCACACTTCTTGACCACCAATCCAAAGAGAAAACTCGGTTGTGCTGGTGACACCGCTGCTAAAGAAACCGGAGTTGTTCGTACCACCTTGACCTATGTTTGTGGCCTCAACCCAGACGTAACTTAACAGGTCACCCTTAGTGCGCAGAGGAACCACGACTTCATTACCACCGGCAAAGGTTCCAACGTAATCGAGACGTTCCGGCTTGAGCGCAAAATTGGTATGTCTCTTATAATTTTGGTGGAAAAATGAAACTTGAGGCGTGCCAGTGATGAAGACATCCTGGGCACCCTTAGACACGAGGTCAATCAAAGCAGCTGACATTTTACTAATATATGATATTAAAAATTTAGCTCTATAACGAAGTATGGTACAATTTCAAGTCCTGACATGGGATGCACGTGACGAAGATGAGCAGCATTTAATCAGGATGTTTGGAAGGACTCAAGATGGTCACTCCGTCTGTGTGACGACGCCGTTTAAACCCTACTTTTTCATGAAGCTTCCTGATACACTCGACACTAAGAAAGTGATCGATTACGTTAAAGACACATGTCCGGATATTGTAAACTGTGGATCCCTGAGGTCTAAAGATATAGAAGGGTTTCAGAATGGGGAATCCAGAACGTTTATACAGATAACATGCAAAGATCTTCAATCGCGACGATTTATAAGTAGTAAGTTGAGGAGAACAACTCATGCATCACTTAAAAAATTAGAACGGGAACGGAAAGAAATAGATCACAAACTATTACTAACTGAGTCATCTGTAGAAAAACAGAACGATGAAGCGGCAAAAAATCGGGCTGTACACGAGGTGGCGGTGCTGAGAAAAACCCTGGAAAAACTAGACACCGATATTGATAGAACATTGCACGTAAGTCAGTTACGATTATACGAAGCGAATCTAGATCCTGTTCTGAGATTCATGCACAGATCTAATATCCAATCTACGGGCTGGGTGGATACGGGTGATGGTTGTGAGCGTGCCGACTTTGCAAATGTGGATATTGATTTGTACTGTAAGTCCTGGAAAGACCTGAAACCTGTAGATAAACCCGAATCTGCACCCTTTGTGATAGCGTCGGTTGATATCGAATGTTATAGTTCGACTGGAAAGTTTCCAAGCCCTAACGTGCGGGACGATGCATGTTTTCAAATTGCTATATCACTCATGCGTTTTGGTGAAACTGAACCGTATGAGAAAACGTGTTTGTGTTACAAAGAAACTGATAAAAACCTCGGAGATGATTCGATTATTGAATGGTATCCCACTGAAAAGGATATGTTGATTCGATTTTCAAATTATCTCAACGAAAAGGGTGTAGATGTTATCACTGGCTGGAATATATTTGGTTTTGATCTTGAGTATATTATCGAGCGCGGGCATTTGATGTCCTGCCCTCTATCTTTCTTCAAAATGAGTAAACTGAAAACGCATGTATGTGACCTCGTACGTAAAAAGCTTTCCTCGAGTGCTCTCGGGGATAACGAGTTGAAGCTCGTCCCTATGCCCGGTATATTTATCTTTGATCTATTTCACGAAGTAAAGCGCGAATATAAACTGGATTCGTATAAACTGGACAATGTATCGAAATTGTATCTCGGAGATAACAAGATTGATATGGCTCCAAAAGAGATGTTCCGTCGATACGAGGAAGAAGATCCGGTGAAGCTTCGAGAGGTTGCGGAGTATTGTATAAAGGATACACTCCTCCCACATCGCCTTATTTCAAAGCTGTGTACGTTCATTAATCTTCTAGAGATGG